>ENA-ORMO01001065-ORMO01001065.1-human-gut-metagenome-genome-assembly--contig:-NODE-1065-length-33053-cov-3.040699_pt1 | contig 33053 bp, 41 predicted proteins | sample MGYA00242106_ERZ509001 | MGnify/ENA primary metagenome ERZ509001 (study PRJEB26280, sample SAMEA2338736) | human gut metagenome | biome: human gut; feature: human-associated habitat; material: faeces...
CCCAGCTGGTCCCGGCGCGCCGTCCGCACCCGGTGCGCCGTCTTGCCCAGGATCCCCCTTCGGAAGCGCAATTTGTTTGGCCAGCACCGATGTCATCCCCGGCTCGCTCGGATCAAAAGCAATTTGCACAACATTGCTTCCGGGCTGAGATATCTTCGGAATATAATATCCGCCATCCTTGCCCGGCGGCCCCGAAATATTGGCCGCCGCTGGTGCATCGCCCATCCCGGCCTTGCTGGCCGACCAAGTGAGATTTCCGGCTTCGTCCACGGCGGGGACCCAATATCCGCCGTCCTCTCCGGGGTCCCCCGGCACGGGGGTAGTGGTGCCCTCGCTCGGCAATTTATCAAGCAAGATCCACGCGCCGCTGATCAGCATGAAGCGATATAGCCCCGCGGTGATATCGCCCGGCTTAATCGGCTGCGCCGTGATGCGGTCACGGATAATGTACTCAATTCCGTCATAATTGAGCCTGGGACTTTCTGCGGTATTATTGTTCGTAAATCGCACCGCCAGTATCGCTCCTATCACGGGCGCAAATCCATCCACAAGCTCCGCAGTCTTGGCGGCGGTGCTGGCAGCGGTAGAGCAGGTGGTGTAGGCGTTGACTGCGACGGAAACATTCCCAGCTTTCCCATTTACCTTTGCAACGCCTGCCACCACGTTCACATTGCCGCTGGAATCTGGCTTGCTGCCATTGATAGATTTTACGGCCCCGGCAGCTGCCGCCTTGGCCTCATCAATAGCCTTATTGATATCTGCGAGCGACTGATAATTATAGTAGTTGTTGGACGCCGTGACGCCAGCCATCGGAGCCGCCTGGACGTGCACTACGAAATTAAATGTAGCCAGTACTTCAACGCCACTGGAAAATGCCACATCCACCAGCACGTCCCCAGGGCACGTCAGGACTTCCGGCGCCAGGGTAATTATAATGGTATCAGTTGGGATTACCGCAGGGAATTCGTATGCATCGCTGCCATCTGGGAGCTTATTGTATATGCCTCCGGTGCCATCCCGCTTACAGAATCGGATCGCAGCAGCATGCCGGGTGTTGATCTGCCAATAAGCCCCACCATCGCACAGTTCAATTTGCACTTTGTGGGTGCAGGCATCGCCCTGCTTTGCGTAGATCTCTGGAGGCCGCGCGGTGCGCTGCATATCAATTCTGATTGGCGTAATAATCTCCACTGCTTACCCCTCCTTAAAGGCGGCTTTCAGCCGCTGAAAAAATATACTATTGGCATCTGCAAGCTGCCGCGCAACCGCTTTAATCGTCCGCTGGGCGGAGCCGGCGACTGTGGATACATAAATCTTATTGCGCTCCGGATAATGCGGATAGATCCTCTGCTGCCGGATTTGCACAATGTATCGCTGCTTGCGGCGTGGATCCACCAGCAAAATTTTATCGAACATCGACATTTTCAGATCCTGCCACGTTTGTGCGTCCAACTTATGCAAATCTGCCACGTCCAACTCCCAGGATCTGGCCGGCTTGCACGCTTCATCAACTTTGGCTTGGGCATCCTCCTTCAGGCTCTGAGCATCGGTATATCGTTCATCTACCCAGATTTTGGATATGATTTCATTGGTGTATGTTCGGTTTTCCACATAATCTTTGTTCCTGTTGACGGATCCAATCCGAAGCCCGTCCTTTCCGATGGGGTACAGTCGGGTATACAAGTCTGTGGATTTGCCTTTAAAGTTGGCCTTGAGTAGGTTGACGCTATCTACAATATAGGCATTTGTCTGGCCGGCGTTACCCGGGATGATAATGGTTGCAATCCGCCTATAATTATCAAATCGCACCCGGTAGCCGAACAAATCCTCCACATCCAAAACGATATCCAGCGCCGTGGGGCCATCCATCTCAATGGATCGCTTTTTTGTGTCCGTCTCTGCCCCTTGGACGCTCCATTCAAGCCCTGGCCGGGCAGCGTTGATTATGGCATGGGCAGTTTTTAATCCGCTTTTATAATCCAAGTACATGGTGGCTCTCCAGATATCCAGATCCAGCTGGCAGCCGATGTCTGCCGATTCGCTGCCAGCGTCGATGGTTTTGACTGCATATGTCTGATTTTCTGTAGTCTCAATGATTCTGGTCTCTTCTTGGATTTCTACATAAGCCGGATCGGCTGTCTGAATCGTAAAGTGCAGTTCATCGCGGCCGTCCTCCATCCGCTGGATGTAGTAGTCATCTGCGGCGATAACGATGCCGCCCTCAAAGTCTGGGATATCGCCGGCCCACTCCTTTTTTTCGATGTTTAATATCTTTAGCACAGCGCTACCCCCTCACAAAAATGTGGGTACATAGGTAATTTCCACATCTGTGCAGATCCGGCCACCCTCTCCGCTGGCAGTTTCGTTCCAAATAGATATAGTGTTTTCGCCCGGGAGCAAATACGGAAAGTCTGTCCAGATCAATTTTGTGGATATGGATCCCTTCGCCATGGTGTAAGTTTTGTGGATGCCGTCCAAGATCGTGGCGCCGCTTACCGCATCAAGGTAAATCCACGATATTCCATTCAGCATCAATCTGAAGCCGCTGGCCTGCGCCAGATCTCCGTCTGCCGATAGCTTTATAGAGCAGTCCGTCTGCCGGATATTGCTTTGGCAATCAAAGGATGCATCTCCGTCCAGAACTGTTGCAACCTGGAAAGTTCGCTCCTCCCAGTGGCGCACCGCCTGGAACTGATATTCCACAGTGGCCACTACCTCGCCGGATACAATGGGCGCACTCTCTGCCAGCAGGATGGACTGATATAGGTAGCCATCCCCAATATCAATCTCCACCGGCCCGCCAGATAGCAAGGCGCTAAAAGCAGAGATATTTTCCGCCCACTCCCGGGGGGATTGCCCCCAGAAGTCGATCCGGCAGGTAAAGCGCCGGGTCCCACGCCGCTGCTGGAGCAAGTGCATGGTATTGCGCCCTGCCCCTTGGAAAATGCCGGTATCCACCTCGCAAGCAGAGATTTCCGGCCAGGATTGCATTTTGGCTCCGAATTCAGCTAAGTCCCTGCCGGCAATAGTTGCCGGTGGAGCAAGAGTACCATGCATTTACATCACCTCAAAATCCATTTGTTCCCCCATGTAATGGGCCGTCCCACGGGCGATTTCCCGGCCATCCAGGTACACTGGCACCTCCAGTGTGGCTTGTAGCTGGGCACTGCCCCGGAATGTGGGAGCCTGCCCGGCATCCTGGTAGTAGGCGGGCGCGGGTATGGTGGGCATCGTGGCATCTCTGGCAGATGTCAAGAAATCCTTGGACGCATGCGCCAGATCAAAAGCCTGTGTCCGCGCGGCATTGACTACTAGGCCAGTGCCCTTTTTGATGCCTTCCGCAACGCCAGCAGGCCACCAGTAGCCGATGTCTTTTTCAGCAACCTTGGAAGGAGAATTGATTCGTGCTACTGACCTTCCAGTCGCCCTTGCAGTATTGACGGCGCCTGCTGCAGCGTCAGCAATCAAATATTCTCCATTTTTGATTCCTGCGGCAATACCGACGGAGAACTGGTAACCGATGTCCGCGCCAGAAGTATCGGCATAATTCTCTAGGCCAGGCAAATTGGCACCAATCGCCTCCTGCGTACTTGTGATCAGTTCCATGCCGGATGTAGCGCCAGTTTCCTTAAAGCCGTCCGCCATAGGGTTAATGGCTTCCATGGTCCTACGGACGTTCTCTTTGGTGATCCGCTCGGATTCCGCTGGCAGCTTTTTGTATTCCCCTTCGTAACAAAGGACGGCAGTTTTTGCCCCCTCTTCAACGGAGTCCTGCAGATCAGTCATGCTACTTGTGTTGCCGGACAGCCACTCCTCCAGAACCCCGTTGTACTCGGGGCCCAGGCCCCGGACAAAATCTAAAAAGTCATCCGATAGCTGATTGCCGTATTGCGTCTGCAGCCTGGCTAGGTTGTTGTTCCAGGATTTATAGGTCTCCGTCCGTTGCTGCATATTCTTGATCATCGTCTCCATGTCGGACATGGATTTCTGGGTGATTTCATCGGTGGAGTTGATGATCCGGTCTCGGTAGTCCTCAATGCCGGCGGCGGCTTCGTCAGCGGTTACCCCGCTGGCGGCCAAGATTTCCGAAAAGCCGGTGATGCTTATTCCGGCATCTGCAAAGGATGTGCCGTAGGTGGATAGGGCAGTCTGCACATCGGCCAGTTTCTGGGTATACTCTGCCGCCGCCTCGCTTTGAGCCTTGGTTGCCTCTGCTTGGGCTTGCTGTGTAGATGTGTCGCCCAAAGATGCTTTATAGTCCTCCCATGTGCGAGTTGCCGCGCTAACTTCTTCTTCGTGGGTGGCCAGCTCCTCCTTGCCCTTGGCGATGGCTTCATTCAATGTTTCTTGCTCGGACGAGTTCTCCCCAAGAGTAATGATGAGGCCAGATTCTTCGTCCTCCAGTGCCGCAAGTTGGGCCTGGTAGCTTTCACATATCTCATTCAATTCTTCTACGGTGAGATGTTCATTCGAATAAGCAGCATTCAATTTTTCAGTAATTTCAAGTTGCTTCTTTCGATTCTCCTCCAAAGCAGCCGCTACCGGTTCCGCCGCTTCTTGCGCCATGTTTAGCTTGGCTTGGTTCTTGGCGGCCTCGGCCTGGGCTTCAGCCCATGCTTCCACAGTCTCTTTATATTGTTTCTGCATGGCTTCGGCCACAGCTTGGTCTTTCAGCGCCTGGATGTGGTCATAAATAGCATCCGTGCCGCCCTCTACCAGCCCGGTCTGCTCATCAATGGATAAGTTGAGTTCCGGCATCAGGGCGTTCAAGGCATCAACGGTCATTCGGTACTCTTCCTGGGCTTCTGATGTCTGCAGTCCCTGGGTTTCCAACTCGGCCAGGCGGTCCACGTAGTTTTTGGCGGCATCTGCCGCGCCGGTAGCGCTTGCAATTGTCTCATCTGCTTCAGCGGATGCGGCAGATATGGTTTCACCCAGTGCCTGAGCGGAGGTGGTGAGATCATCCACGCTTACCCCTGCATCGTTGGCCTGGGCGGATATAGTTGCAATTGCACCCACCAAGCCGATCACTGCGGATGTGATCAGCAGCGCAGGGTTTGCGTTCATGGAGATGTTCAAAGCGTCCATGGCCATTTTGGCTTTCTTTGCGATCATCAGCCCGCCAATCGATACGGCTAGAGTCCCTGTTGCGGCCGCTGTACCGGTGATAGTTGCCATGATGGCCGGGCTCCTGCTGACGATTTCCGTGGCCTCTTCCAACACTCCGGTAAGGCTTGATTTTATCCAGTCCAGGGCGGGGCGCAATTGGTCTCCGGCCGCAACCCCAAGATTAGTCAAAGAGTTCTTGAATCGTGTATCAATAAATTCGGATGTATTTGTCATGATGGAGTACGCGTCTTCGGTGGTGGTTGCAGCCCCGTCCATTTCGCGCTCCATCTTAGCCAGGACATCGTTAAAATCATCAAAACCTTGGACTGCCAGGGCGTTGGCTGCTTTGCCAGCCTCCTGGGAGCCCCACAACTGCATCAGAGCCTCACTGTTGCCGTCCACAGACTGCATGAGTACATCCAATACGTCCGCCAGGGACCAGCCGTCTTGCATTAACTGGCCAAAGGATTTGCCGGTTTTCTCTTGGATGATCTTACCTACATTGCTACTGCTCTTGCCCAGTTCATTAAGCATGCCAGATATGTAGGTAGTCGCCTCAGCTGTAGCAATGCCGCCCTTAGTCAGCTCCACATAGGCTGTGGACAAATTGGTAAGCCCAACGCCATAGGCGGAGCCAGTGGAGATTGCTTTGCCCATGGAGGCGGACAGCTCGTCCACGGAGGTTTTGCCAAGGTTTTGCGTCTGGATCAGGACGTTGCTGATCCCGCCTACTGCGTCCGCCTCCAGGCCATAAGCGTTAAGCGTAGTGGTCAGCACGTCTGCGGCGTTGGTCAGGCTTGTAAATCCGGCCACAGCCAGCTGATTGGCCTCGCCCACAAAATTGGCTGCATCTGCTGTAGCCACAGAGCCGGAGATTGCCTGATATACGGCCTCGGATACGTCTGTGGCAGCCATGCCGGAGACAGCGGACAGATCCAAGATATCCTTGCGCATATCGCCTACGGATACCTGCGTAGCGTCCATAATGGTTTGGGTCTTGGCAAATGCTGCATCAAATTTTGTGGATACATTGACTGCGGCGGTGCCCATGGCCATCAGGGCGGCGGTTACGACAGCCGCCGATTTTCCGGTGCCCTCCAACGTTTTTTTAAATCCACTGTCGTCTCCTGTTATATCAATGACAACACTGCCATCACCTTTTCTAGCCATGATATCACCTCTCCTTCCGCTGCAGCGCATGCTGCAGCATCCAATTGTTGTACTCCTCCAGCGTCATTGGCGCTTGCTTGGCTGCCGGCTGCCCATGCTCATCCAGCTGGTACAGTCGGCGCATCTGATAGTAATGCTCTCGCTGGGCCTTATCTTTGATTTTGCTAGGCTCCGTGATCCGGTACTGCACCCGATCCTCAAAGCTGTGGGTCACCAGGGCCTCTAGCAGGGCCATAAACCGCCACCAGTGCATGGTAGCTGCTGATAGGTCTATCCCATACGCCCGCTGGAACGCCGCGAAAATCGCTCCGGCATCTGCAAGGTAGGAGTAGGGCATAGGTCCATCCTTGCCACTGTCCGGCTTATCCTCTGTGCGCCGGTAAAAGGCGTTTACAGCCTCCTGAGCCGCTGCAAAATCTGATGGTGCCGGGCCCGGGAACCAGATATCCAAAAGCCGCTGCGGCGTCAAGGAGCCGTCCGAGGCGGCCATACTGTAGGCAATCCCAGCCCGGTAGTCCGTACGGATTGGATAAATCCTGCCGCCCACCATCAAGGCATCCGGCGGATCCCATAAGCTGGCCTCCCTTAGTGGGAGGCCGCCAGGTTTTTTGCCTTACCCTCGCCGTATGCCCGTACAATGCCGTTGTACAGGGAGAGCAGGGCATATCCATCTGCATTATTGCTTCTAGCCAAGATCTTCTCCGCGATGTCGTGGCGAATGAGGATATCTACAGCACGCCGGTACTTGGCATTACGGCCCTCAAGCGTAGCCTCCTTACTGCCGTCCATGATCAGATTGGATGCATCCAGAATCTTGGCGTCCATCTCATCAGATGCGATCAGTGTCACTTGGATGGGATCTTCTTCAAAAAATTGGACCGGGATAGCCCGGCCCGCAAACGTGAAAAATTTAGCCATAATTTGCCCTCCTTACGCCGCAGGAGTGGCAGAATAGGTGTATTCCGTGGGGATAGCGCAGCTCTGCAGCTCCACCTCGATGTCGGCGGTGGCAGACGCGGCGCCCGCGCCATCCTTTTTCACCAGGATGGTGACAACGCCCTGCTCGCCCTGCTTGCTTCCGGCGTGGAAGTACACGTACTTGCGTTGCACCACGGAGCCCTTGCCGTACTTGATGGCAAAACTGCACACAAAGTCCTGGAACGTATCCCCAATTAGCCTCTGCCCGGTGACCGTAAAGGATCGCTTGGTGCTGGTCTTGATAGTGCTGTCGCCTTCGTAGATGTAGGACTTATCCTCGCTGGTAGGATTCAGAGTTGCGCCCATATCCTCGATATGGGGGCCGGCAATCGCATAATCTCCAATGCTGGTAGCATTGCCGTCCTCAGAGCAGTCCATGGCGAACACCATGTCCCGGCCCACGTACTCGCCGGTGGCTTCAGCGGCGGTCAATGCCGCCATGTATTCACTCAGTTTCATAGATTTTTCCCTCCTGTAAATATGTCAGCCGCAGTTGCACTTGATATCTCGCCGTCCCGTCTGGGCTGACGATGTAGGGGTAGGCCGTGGACGTGATTTCTACGTCACGGGCCTTTTTGCCAGGGGCTAAACCGGGCAGATCCCGGAAGAATTTCTTGCTCTCCAGCCAATCTGCCAGGCCGTCAAATACAGCCATGTTGGCCTCCTGGCCTCTCAGATCCTGGCTGTGGTAGGTCCTGGCGGACAATGTAAATTGGCACTGCCGGACGCTGCTGCCGTCCAGATAGGTCTTGATGATCGGCTCACAGGGTACGGCGTCGATAGAACATCGGTCAACTTCCCGGGGGAGGCAATTAAGCTCCAACCGCTCTGCTCCCCAGCCTGGGTAAGCTTGGAAATAGTCCCGCAGAATCCCGATGATACTCATTTTGGCTTGCCTCCCACATAGTTCGCAAGGCTCTGGGCCAGCTCCTCACTTTTATTCGCCAGCATCCGTTTATCCCACTGCGGCCCCCGCATAGGAGCGCCGTGGTACTGCAGGCTGGCCCCGGCGTAGCGCTTGGGGCCACGAGAGAGAAAGCCTACAAGCTGGCCGCCTTGGAAGATGGGAATATTGGGCCCCATCACCTTGCCTGCATACTGATAATGAGCATAGGGGCCGGGATAGGTGATGGCAGAGCCGTCCTGGGCAATAGTTGCACTATTTTTGAGTGCACCTTGCCGGAAAGGCACATAGGGATCACTGAGGCGCTTCACTTCCGATGCCAGATAGTACTGAGCCGCATGGCTGGGCCCCAGGCCCCGGCTTGCCAGGATTTGCGCCGGGTCGATGTCGACTTTGACTTTTATCTTCACGCACCCACCACCTTCACGTGCTGTAAAAACACGCCTTTGCGATTGTCGATCACCTTGGCCACCCGGAAATGCTGTAGCCCCTGCAAGTCCTTGCGTCCTGTGACAGCCCGGACGGCCCCCAGGGCCATAAAGTCCCCAGGGGCAGGCAAGATATCCGGCACACGCTCCTCTGGGATGTGGACTACGTAGGAGCTTGCAGGGGCCTCTCCGCCTTCGCCCAGATTGTCACCGTCTGTAGCCTGCCAGCTGCAGCCGTGAATCACGATGCAAGGGTACGTGTCGCCGGCCTCTGTGGCCACATGGTGGACCATGGTGACGACTTTATTGCAATCTAGCATCCGCGTACACCCCCCGATACAAAAGGCCCGTGTCGCCCAGATACAGGGCTGCGGCGTCATACAAACGCCGGCTGTCGGATTTGCTGCCCCGGGAGATGGTGATGCTGTGGTCTCCGTTGGTCTCGGACGTTACTGCGCCCGCCTCGTTGCGCTGGTAGGCCTCCGCTACCGCGCAGCAAGCATCCGCAGCCCTGCCTTGCAAGGGATCCTCCTCCGCCAAAGCGCCCACCCGGCCAAAGGTGATTTGGTCCAGGTAGGCGCTGGCGGAGCGGATGTGCCGGCGGAACTCGTCCTCAGCCATAGTGCCGCAGTAGATGTTTTGATAGTAGTCGTAGGTGGCGTATAGCATGGCGGCCACCTTACGCCGGGATCAGGGTGATGGGCTTGTCCACGGCGGCGGATGCCACGGTAACGCTCTCAACCACAGTCTTGTGACCGGGCTTGGTGATCCTGGCCGTGTAATCTCCGGCTCGCAGATTAAGCACCGCCTTACCATCGGAATCGGTTTTGATCCGTGCTCCAGCCACATCCACAATGGCATCCGCCACAGCCACAGGAGTGCTGGCGTTGTCCTTTACGGTAAAGGTCACTGCCTGAGTAGTTGCTGCCGTTGCGGGTTCCAGATAGGCAAAGGGGCAGTTGGTGCGGTCTCCGTCCATGCGGGTTGCAGGATTGGGCAGTGCCCAGCCCATCCGGAAGGTCACCCGCAGCGCAATCATGTCCTGCTGGGCCAGATTGTAGACGATATCCTTGGTTTCAGGATTCTGGATGACACCCTGATCCAGGATCTTAACAGTGATATCCTGGCGGATGGCATAGACGGCCTGGGAGAAGTCGCCCACGATCAGCTGGGCAATGGATTGGTCAAAGCTCCCGTTCTGGGGGAAATACATGGGTGCGCCATCCAGGGCGTACTGGGTGGAGCCCTGCATGTCGGACTTGAAAATGGGGTGGCCGTCCGTACCCTTCATGCCACGCAGCTTGGCGCGCATGCCCATGGCGGACAATGCGCCGGTAACCATACGGCCGGACTCCTCCACCTTGGCAATGACGCCACTCTCTCCCATGACGAGATCATAATAATTGGGGGTAGAGCCGGGCGCCACATTGTTGCCAGCCTGCCGGGCGGTGGTGATGATGTCAGCTCTCCAACTGGCCGGACGGTTGACGCCGAAAATCACGGCGCTGTCCACCCGCTGGCCAATGGCCTCCATGATGCGGGGCTGGACCTCACCCAGGATATCAAAGCTGGAATCTGCCACCACTGCCTCGGGGATGGGCACAATGACAGCCAGCTCCTCGGCGGTCAGGTAGATGTTGTCCCAGGCCTGCTGGCTTGTCTGCTTGAAGCCGGTGTCCCCGTTGATCCAGTAGGCCATGGGCAGCATATCCAAGACGGGGATTCTGGTCTGCCGACTGGTCATGTTGGGCAGCTTTCGGGCCAACTGCATGAAAACGGACTGCTTGGGCGCATCCTGCTGGATGGTGTTGATGAGCTGCTCCTGGATGAGTGCTTCTGCGTTCTGACGGGAAATCATGTTGGGCATAATTTTTCTCCTTTCTTATTCACCGTGGGCAAAAAATGCCCTCAGCGCTTGGTTGGCAGCGTCATTGGAGCCGGATCCGCCAACGGGTTGGGCGTTCTGGTGGCTCAATCCAGTAGCTCTCTGGGACGCAGGAGCTTCAAACAAAAAGGCCGTGTCCTCACTTTTTTGCATGGCGTCCAGTTGCTTTTCCAGCCCGATCACCTCGCCGCCGGCAAAGGACAGCTTATCCCGATCCAGCAGCGCCATAACGGCTCTGGCGTTGCGAGGATGCGTAGCAGCAACTGCTTTTTCCAGGGCAAAGTCAAACTGCTGGGCTTCCAGTTGCTTCTGTGCTTGCGCAGCTTTATCCTTCCAGCTCGGATCATATCCTTCCAGTTTTTTATTGGCGTCTGCCAGCTGGCCGGTTAGAGTTGCCACCTGGCTCTGCAGATTGTCCGCATCTGCTTTTGGCACATAGGCACCACCAGCGGCGTTGACCACCTGGTAACCTTTCTCCCTTGCGGCGGCGGTCAGCTGGTCGTAGGTCAGCGTGCCACCGCCGAAGAGGTCTCTCAAAAATTCCATGTATTCTTACCTCCTGTTTGCAAAATGGGCATGAAAAAAGCACGGTGCGCAAGTCGCACTGTGCTTGAGTCATTGGGATATTTAAAATTGTTGGAAGCTGATGTTGATGCTATTCGGACCGCTGCGCCAAGTGGCAAATGCAATAAATTCATTCCACGCTTCCCGGATGTTGCCACCCAAGAATTCTTTTTCGAATTGGCCAGCCTTTCCTTCCGGGATCAGCCAGCCGGATAGGTCTTCTCCGGATAGGTCCTCGGTTTCCAAGTCACGGCCCTCGCCGCAATCCAGAAAAAACACACAGCCCTTCCTTTTCGCAGCGTCCTGGACAATCTCAAAAAACTTCTCAAATTTACTGTCCTCTCGCTTTCTTAATCCGCGCATTTTTAACACCACCTTTCAGTATAGTGACAAATTCGCCATTTTCCCTTGTAACAACTACATCGGATCCCTTGATATGGAATAAGACTGGCCCTTCCTGACCGCGCCACTCTCCGCCAATCTTTTCATCGGCGTGATCCACAATGTCCAGGATCGTCTGCTTCATCTTGGCCCTATCTTCCGGCGTTCTGGCTGACAAACCGAAGTCCGCAGCGTGCTTTCCTACCTTCTTGCCAAATTGTTTGTCATCAAAGGTCGCTGACCGCATTTTATCCTGTTTCTTTGAATTTGTAAATGGTCTGCCGGAGATTTTTTCGCGTTCATATTGCTGCTTTAGTCCGGTCTGCCGCAAAAAATCAGCCTGTGTATCCCGCCATTGGCGTAGTTTCCCGGTAGCTTCAGATGCATCCAATCCGGCGGCTTCCAAAGCAGCCTGCTCCCGTTGCCATCGGCGTATCTGCCTCTCGTGATACCGCTGGATTTGCGTGGCCTCATATTCCGCCAGCTGTTGCCCGTTGTAGGTGTAATCTTTGGCGTTGTACCGCTCCAGCTGCTCCTTGCCGTAGGTCCTGGGGGCACCCTCGAAATAGGGATGGTAGCTATGGCGGCAATTCCAGCCACCCAATCCCGCACCAGTGCCATAGCCCGTCGCTGCCCGAAAATCCGGGTATTTTGTGGATTTGCCGGACCGGCTGAAAATTTGCCCCTGCCACTCTGCGTGTGATGGGCGGGCTCCGGCGTGGGCAGTAGTCTCCACCAGATCACAGCCCATCTCATCTGCCAGGCTCCACTGCAGCTGCAGGGCTGTCTGGTTGGCCCCGGTTACCACCGCGCGACGGACGGCCACCTCCAGGCTGTCGGTGTGGCCAGTGGGGTAGCGGATGGATTTTACGCCACTCCTGGATAGATCCTTGATGGCACTGCGGATTGCCGTGTTGTAGTCGATTGCGCCGCTCCGGATGTCCACCCAAGCACGGTCCAGAGCCCGTTCGAACTGCTGTGAGGCGTTTTTCGCCGTGGTCTTGGCCAAATTGCGCATGGTGCCCCGCGTGGCCCGGTACCCGGCGTTGAGCGTATCACGCAGACGCTTGCTATCCTGGATTTTGGGCGGATCCAGGCCACTGGCAGCATACTCGGCCGCATCACTCTCCAGCGCTTTGGTGCCGGCCTCCTGCATCATTCGGCGCAGCTCCCGGTCGGACTTGCCGGTGATTTTGGCCAGGGCATCCACGATCTCCTCGTGGGTCCGCCCGGCCTCTTGCAAGGCCTTCTTTTGGTGCTCCGCTGCCGGGACCCAGTAATCATAGGCCGTCAAGCGTCTGGCCATGTCAGCTAGGATACGCAGCTCTGCGCCTTGATACAGCTCCAAGATTGCCTCCGGCAGATCTCGCAAATACTCCGGTGTCAGCATTAGCTGTCACCGCCAAATCCCAGTTCCGGCCCTGTGTCCAGCTCTGCAGCCATGGCCCTGGCCGTCTTCTCGTCTTCGCCGTACCAGCGCATCCGGTACTCCCACTTGGCCATCAGCCCGTCCCGAACGTCCTGCCGATCCGTGGCGCGCTGGGTATCGCTATCCTCGATGATGCTGTCATCAAAGTTTACTGTCACCTCTGGCGCGCCAAGCCCCAGCAGAGTTGCCACAGCGGTGTATAGGCCGGTCAGAGCGTCTTGCAGCAACAGTTCGTGCTTTTTCAAACTCTGGAATAAATCAGATTTTTCGCTTACCACCTCGGTGGCCGTTTTGACTTGCCCATCCTGGAAATTGTACCGGTCTTTCCCCATGCCACACTTGAAGGACAGTAGGTTCAGGGCTGTCTGAATTCCAGCGTCATGGGCCTGGTACCGGATCTCCATGTTGTGCTCTTGAATCTTATTATCCTGCCCCTCCGCTGCAGGTACGGCGAAAAATTCCGTGTCATTGTCGTCAAAGACCGGGGTAACTGTCCCGTCTTGCTCCATCTGCACCCTAGCCATGGACATTGGGACAGTGATGCGCTTCCGGCCAAGCTGGAACTCATTGCAGTAGGAATCATATACCAGATCCAAACCCTCCAATTGCGGTAAGGCATTGGCATAGACGGAAATGCCCATGGGGCAATCAGGATCTAGGTTGTTGGCAATGTTGGGACGAATGATCTGGAACAGTGGAGTATGGGAGCCTGTGGAAGATCCTGCCTCCACCCCAGGTGGCAAATCAATCTCAGTCAGTGCTTCTCCGGTGCGGCGAAACATATGATTCTCCACCACGTACTTGCCGTTTTCCAGCAGATGGAGATTGAGGTACACATGCCGCTCCTTGCCAGATGCCGTCTCGCTGGCAAAGGCACACTGCGTAATGGTCAAATTATCCCAACTCAGTGGATAGATCATATCCGCCCGAATGTAATCAATTTTGATCGCTCCATCGGTGTCCTTGCGCTCCACAAAAGCGCCAGTTCCCATAGCGAATGCCATTTCCAGCAGCTGATTGCCCCGGACCCGAAATTTGTTAGCATTCAGCGCACCCCAGACACGCTTATCTGTGGATTTTTTTCCACACATAATCTCCACTTTTTCATTCAGCGCTAAGTTTGCCCAGTCCTCCGCCACAGTTTTGGCCATGGCCAGCGACCGTCGGGACCGGCGGAGGGGAGTCTTACCATTGTACTGCCGGTAGTCGTGGAACTCCGGCACCCGGCCCTGATACCATTTACGCCACAGAGCAATAGCGCTGTAAAACTCATCCGGTACGCAGTTATAACCTTTCGACCTCAAATATTGCACAATTGCATTCATGCCGTCACCTCTTCACGCCCAAGTACAGAATGTCGCCTTGAACTGCCTCTGTGGCGTATTCCATACTGTCCAAGCTGTCAATGTTGGTACTGCCGTCATCCAAGCGCTTGTCCTTTGTGGGATCCTTGGAGTCATACACAGCCTGACACATGGCCTGGATGGTAGCTTTGCACTGGGGGCAAACCAAAAAGCGGCCCTGGGCAATTAGGCTGTTATAAAACATAATCCGATCATTGATAGGCCCCTTGATGGCGTTGCGCACATCAATGCCCAGGCCTGACCGGGTAGCGGCAATGCGCAGACCCTGAATCAGCGTTTGTTCTGCACTGTCGCAATATGCCTCATATACCCGGTATTTGCTCTTGGCACGTCGGACAAAGTCCACAAAGGCCACTGCCAGCTCCTCTGGGGATAGAACCCCGTCCTGTTTGTTGTTGTGGTAGTACTCGTCCAGGACCACCACAGACTGCATACCAGGTGTAAATCCAGTCAATGTAAAAGCGTGGGCGGAACCGGTCCCACCAAAATCTACACCGATTACGGCGTACTGGATGACCGGCGGATCATCCAGCGTGTACTTGCCAGGATCATCCGCAAACTGCGGATATGCAAGTCCGTCTGTCAACGCCCACTCGCCCAGGATAAAGCGGCGGTAAAACACGCCGGTAAACATCCGCTCGTAAAACTCCCGCTTTTGCGGAGAGAGCGTCAGATTGTCAGACATCCGGAAATGCAGATGGTAGATACGCTTTTCGGCCGCCTTGTCGATCAGCTCGGTTTTGACGTAATGGGCCGGGCTTTCAGGATTGCAATTGAGCCAGATTTTTGCGCCCTCCACACTGCACCGGCCAAGCATCTGTTCCACGAAAGATTGAGGGAACAGAGCTACCTCATCCGCCAAGGCGCCGGCGGCTGTCAGGCCTTGGAGGCGGTCCTGGCTCCGCTCGTTGTGGGCATCATACAGGTAGTAGGTGTTATCGCCAATCTCCAGCCTGGCCTCGTCTCCAGAACTCACATAGGTATACGGCAGTCCCCAGGCTCGGAGGATCTCCAAGGCCGGACCAACGACATTGCGCTTCAGAGCTCCTACAGTCTTGCCAGCCAGGATAAAAGTTTCCCCCTGGTATGATTCCAAGCTCCAGCGAAAAAAGCCGCAGATCATGGCTACCGTCTTTCCGGACCGGATTGCGCCGTCCGCGATGACCATATCACAGTCCCGGTGAGGGCTGCCAGGCTCATACCAGCACATCAAGCGGCGTTGCTTTGGTGAGAAGGGTTTGAAGCGGAATCCCTTAGTCTTCTTCGGCATATAAGGCCTCCACTTCTGCCTGAGTAGGCTTGGTCGCCTGGACGAACTGCTCCAGCGCACTTTGACCTGCGGCGGATTGCTCAGCCTTTACGCTGTAGCCGTGCTTGCTCATCCACAGGGGGGCTAATTGGGTGGGAATTTGCCCCGTTTCAAATTTCTCCCGGGCATCAACCTCGCACTCTTCCTTCATGCGTGTAACAATGTCAACGTATCGTTTATCGCCAGCATAATTTTTATAAAACGCCGCCCTAGAAATCCCTGCAAACACGCAAAAGCCCTCAATGGTATAGGTGACGCTCCTCCTCAGCTCTTTGCTCACGAACTCACTATTTTTTGAACTGAAATCATGGGTCAAAACCATCCGATTGTTGCATCGCGCCTTAAACGCTTCCCAAAGCTCCGCCATTTGCTTGGCGGATTTGATTTTACGGGGCCCGCCCATCTGTGCCACCACCTTTCTAAAAATTTCCAAAAATAGTTCTTGACAAATGCGCATTCAATGCGTATAATATAGATGTGAGGAGGAGAGAACATGAAACGTAGAGACTTGATCAAGCTCCTGGAATCCAACGGCTGGTGGCTCCTCCGCAACGGCTCAAACCATGACATATACACCAACGGTCAGCGATCTGAGCCAATCCCCCGGCACAGTGAAATTAAGGAGCAGCTGGCGAGAGCCATCATCCGGCGGCAAGGGCTGAAATGAGCCCTTGCTTGCCAGCATCATAGGAGGTGCAAGCAATCATGGCGAAACTGATTTATCCAATCGTCCTGCATCCGGAAGAGGCGGGCGGCTACTCGGTTGACGTCCCGGATCTGGGAATTGGCACTCAGGGCGAAAACGTTGCAGAGTGCATCGAAATGGCCAGAGATGCCATTGGCTTGTGGGGCATCTGCGAGCAGGACGCAGGCCGCCCTATCCCGGAACCGTCCAACCTTGTGCCGGCACACGAACCGGACGAAATTGTGACTCTGGTGGATATCGACTTTGGCGCTTACCGCCGGGCCAACGATATGCGGACCGTGCGGAAGAACGTCACGCTGCCCAGTTGGCTCTGCTATCTGGCGGAAAGTGCCGGGGTGAACTTCTCACAGGTCTTGCAGGAGGGCCTGCGAGCCAAACTGCAGGTGGCCGACCGGTAACAAAAAGAGGCTAGGGATCACTCCCTGGCCTCACATTTTTTTGCACACAAAAAGCCCCACCAGTCCGCCCGGTGGGGCCTTTGCTTTTTTTGGATGATACTAGTATAGCACGGATTCTTGTGCCCATTGGTACATCTTGCGGTCAATCATCAAAAAAACCGAGGTATGCAGCTACCCGTTTTACAAAGTCCGCCTGCCATCGTTGAGCTGTTTTGTAACTGCAGGGAACCCTGAGCGCCGCCCCGGATATTGTCAAGCTCCGCTTCCAATGCACCCAGTCCACTACTTTCAGCCGGTCGCACCCATTCTCCATGCGCTCGGTATCTCGGACTGCTGCACAAACGGCCTCATACTCTCGCTGCTTACAGGATGGTAGTTCTCGTATGACCAAAGCTTCTACCGCGCGCCCCGCCCCGCTTCCTCGTGGCAAACCGCTGTAGTCAATAGCCAATGATTGCGTGTGTAAATCCTCCAAATCTTTGCGCAAGCTTGGATACTTCCGGACCACAGCACGAACGTATCCCCACCAGTCATACCGCGCATAGCTCATGCTATCACTTCCACTCCCTCCCAGTCCGCCTATCCCTAAGTTCAATTCTGGCGATCAACTCAAATCCTGCTAATCCGATGATGTACTTGACCACCCGTATTACCCCATCAACTCGCTTGGCTTGTTCGTCTGCCGCTTGGATTGCTTGGTATGCGGTTGGATCCGGATAGCCGGATGCATTTTCCCACGGTTTTGGCATGATTACCACCTCACTTTCTCGTCGCTCACTTTAATCGGCTGCCCGCACACCTGGCACCTATACGTAGCATCCCTGCGTGGGGGGGGCAAGGGGCAGCAGCAAAATGGACAGCAGTAGACATAGCCCCCCCTGTGAAAAAGGATAATTGGATGTTGGACGGCGCTGGAGTAGCTTTAGCCCTGGACTTCCTTCGCGCCATTTTCCATCACCTTCCTTTCCACCCCATAAATCGCCACCAGCAGCTTATCCGCTGCCTCCACGGATGTGGATTTTCGATATTCGGAAGAGGCGGCTTCTATGCGTTTCCACAACTGGTTTGTCCGCTCTTGCATATCCTCCAGGAACTTGTTGATCCGGTACGCCTCCAGGATTTTGGCCTTTTCAGCCCTCCCTAGCTCTTGGGACATCCCCACCATGGCGGCATACTGGTACAGCTCCCGGAAGGATAGAAACAGGAGCACTTGTGCCTGGCTCCTGAGATCCGGCATTGGCTCTCGCTTGTACGCCAGATCTTCCAGCTCCTCAGTGGTCCACTCTTTTGCGCTCATGCCATTTCCTCCGCCCGAATGTAAATCCCAGGAATCTCTGCCCAGAACTTTTCCGCGATCTCCGATGCTACCTGTGCGTCATCTTGCCAGAAGCCCACAGCAGTCATCATGTCCTTCAGCAGCTTCTGGAGGTTGTCAGTGTCTGGCCTTGTGATCCGGTACTCTCCGTCCCTGTGGTGCCCTCGGGGGAAGCACCACTTGGCCACCAGCCTGATCGCGCCGGTAAGTGGCTGCTCGGGCCGGTGCTTTGCCAGGTGATCTCGAAGTTTGGTCCTGGCTGCCTTCAGCTCTGTCGGTTCATAAAACGTTGGCTTTCCATTGGCCACACTGACTTGTTTTTCTTGGTGGGTCACTGTAGGTGGATTCATTGGCATGAAAAATTCGATCACCATATTTGCGCTCCTTTCTTCTTGCTTTTACAAGGTAAATTGAAAAATCATCCAACTTTTTGAGCCTTTGAAAATTTCGGATGTCACGTCATGTTCGGTAGGGGAAAGGGGCGGCTCATGAGCCCCTTTCCTACCGTCCGAACGTGACGCCGCGTAAGCGGAAAATCCCTACCTATCCCCCCGTAGGGGGGACGTGGTTTTTTCGTTCCGGAATGAACCATAAATTTCAGGACCGTTCCGAAGAGAAAATTCCTGAAAAATTCAGGATTTTTCCCTATTGAAGAATCCTAAAATTTCAGGATTCTTCAACGTCCTCCGACTGCCCACGGACCACTTTCCCGGAATTGCGATCCAGGCAAAAACCGAACTTTTTGACCCAATTTCTGATGGTGCGCTCCGTGACGTTTTGCCCGGAATTCGTGTACCACTCCATCAGATCCTTGATTGCAGGCGGCTCCCCGGCGTTGCAATTCTCCACTGCATCCGCAAATTCCTCGGCCTTATTTCGCCGCTTTAGTTCAGCACTTTCCTTCGCTTTGCGGCTCCCTCGCTTCCAATTTGGCTCCTGGGTGTCCGGCTCCAGATCCCCCAGAATGCCGGAATCATCCGTCAGGTGGACCGGGTACCGGAACCACAAGTTGACTGGTGGGAACTTGGGAAACTCCCGTAGAGTGCCCTCTACGCGCCAGGCAGTAACGGCCTTGACCGCCTCTTTTGCAGCCTCTGCTCGGGCCTGTACGCCCTCAAACAGCCATCTGGGGATACTGCCCTGGATGATATTTCTCAGGGCCGTAGCGCTGCACATATCGTCCTGGGACACCTGCTCCAATAACTCTGGCCGGTCGCTGTGGATCCACTGCAGATAACTCTCCGCAGCCGCTTTATTTTGCTGCTGGGTAATCGCGGCCTCTGTCAAATCCAACTCCACCAGATCCAGGAGCGCGTCTGGATCCCGGGCAAATACGCCAGATCCAGAGGCCCGATCCATGGATTTCTTGCCTCCTTGGGCGCCCTTGGAGTGGTGATGGCAGTAGATTACAGCACAGCCCAGATCTGTGCAGACCTTGTCGAATTGATTGCAAAAGTTGGCCATCTGGTCTGCGCTATTTTCATCGCCTGTGATCACCTTATAAATAGGGTCGATGATGATGGCGATGTAGTTTTTCTTGGTGGCCCGGCGGATCAGCTTGGGCGCCAGTTTGTCCATGGGCACGGACTTGCCGCGCAAGTTCCATATGTCGATATTAGAGATATTCTTTGGCTGCCAGCCCAGAACTGTGTACACATCCCGAAACCGGTGCAGGCAGCTGGCCCGATCCAGTTCCAGATTGACGTATAGGACTTTCCCCTGGGTGCACTGCCACTGGAGCCACTTCTTGCCCTCGGCAATGGCAATGCATAGCTCGATCAAAGCAAAGGATTTTCCGGCCTTTGAGGGTCCCGCTACCAGCATCTTGTGCCCTTGACGCAACACTCCTTCAATCAGGCACGGAGCCAGCGGAGGCAGGTTGTCCCAGAAATTGGATAGGCTCTCCAGGTCCGGCAGGTCGTCGTTCACGCCCTCAATCCATTCCTGCCACTCTTTCCAGCCGCTTTTTCCGATGTTGGCATCTATGATGTACTGCTTGTTTTCGCCGCGCTGTACGCCCGGCATCCGGCTCAAGCGGGACGGATTCTTATTCTGGGTATCCACCGCCATACCGTTCTTTTTTAATACATCGTAGAGATAGTCTACTCGTTTCCGATACTCATCGTAGTTTGCTGCCTCGATCCGCACAATGGCGTGGATACTCTTCCCACCAGAGTACACCAGGCAGGCAACCGGCAACTCCAGCTCCCGGATCATGGCATATTGCTTCTCCAACTCCATGGTGTCGGATTCTACCAAGGCATATCGATAATCAGTAACATTCTCGTTTTTGCAGCCGCGCCCATCCATGGGATTAAAGCGGATCCAGGCCCCTACCTGCGGGTTGTAGTCGCCCAGGACAGCCCCAATGTCCCCGCTGCAATGGTTGAGCTGCTCAATTAGTTCTCCTGCTGTGCGGTCCCAGGAGCCCTTAGAAGGGAAGTATTTTCCGTCTTTTTCCCAGCTGGCGGTGACATACCCAACGTTTTCGGACGCCTCGAATAGCGTCTCCAGATACTCTGTCAGCTGCCGGACAGGATCCCAGACTGGTGGCTCGTGGAACTCCCGGCCTTCTAGCCAGGAGCTATCCACGATCTTATAGTCATCGCCGCCAATCTCATCATCCCATTCCAGGGCGTGGCCACCAGATGCCGGCGCCCAGCCCTGCTCCTTGGCCAGCCGGACGATTGTCCCGCCGGTGATCGGGGTGGAGCTGCCCCGGAAGCTATCCCACTTCCGGGCGCAGTCTCCCGGGCGGTACCGGTGGCCATCCGCCTGGCTCCAGGCGTCCCAAACAGAGCACTCATACCCCTCCGTTTTTAAAGCCATCCCCACATTGATCCAATCCTGATAGTCCAGCATGGCCGGATCAATGTGTTGCAGTATTTCCAGCAGATCAGTTCTGCGCTCCATTACTGGTCCTCCAATCGTAAGTCCTTGGATCTACGCCTTTTGGGCATCCACGCCACCCGGTGGCGGCAATGCGATCAATCATCTTTTTGGCAGCCTCGAAAGGCCATTGCCCCACATGCTGAAATCCGTATTTCTCCAAGCACCGGATCTGCTTCGGCGTAGTCAGGCCGGCAGCCCGGCGCTTATCCAATCTGTCGAGCAGCATAGCAGCTTTTCCGGCGCTTTCGATTTCATCCGGGAAAATGCCCAGCCTTTCCAGGGTGCCAATTTGCTTAGCGGACGGTGGCCCCATCTCCCAGCCAAAGGACGGTACATAGCTGGACAAATCCTCCGCTTGGATGGACATTTCAAATTGCAGAGGATCCACCAACTTGCGCTTCCTGGATTTCATTTCAGCCAGTTTGTTGGCCAAGGCTTCCTCTCGCTGGGCTACCACATCCTCGCTGGCCTTCTGCTCTGCCTCTTCAATGTCCACCGGGCAGCCGGCTTCCGCAATGTCTTCAGTCATTTTCTCCGCCACCTCTGCATTTTCGCAGATTAGACTGGCAGGATGACAAAGTTCGTGACGCTCGGTGTGCCACAAAAAGTCCAGCAGAAGTAAATGATCTTTGCCTGGGCTGAGCCGCGTACCGCGTCCTACCATCTGACAATAGAGGCTTCGCACTTTGGTGGGCCGCAGCACTACAATGCAATCCACGGATGGGCAATCCCAACCCTCAGTCAGCAGCATGGAGTTGCACAGGACATTGTATTTGCCGTCCGCAAAGTCCTGCAGGATCTCCGCCCGGTCCCGGCTCTCGCCGTTAACCTCCGCCGCTCGGAAACCGGCACTATTTAAAACATCCCGGAATTTTTGCGACGTTTTGACCAACGGCAAAAACGCCACAGTTTTCCGGTTGATGCATCTGGCAGCCATCTCCTGGGCAATGGAGTGCAGATACGGATCCAACGCCGTGCCCAGATCTCCAGCTTTAAAATCGCCAGATTGGACACCTACGCCACTGAGATCCAATTTCAGTGGAATAGTCTCTGCCTTAATTGGCGACAGGTAGCCCTCTCGGATAGCCTTGGCCAGGGTGTACTCGTAGGCCAAGGAGTCAAAATATTGCCCCAGGTTGCGCATATCGCCCCGGTCCGGTGTAGCCGTCACCCCCAGCACATTTGCATCTGGGAAGTGCCCCAAAACCCGCTGGTACCCATCGGACAAGCAATGGTGAGCCTCATCCACAATGATGGATGTAAAATAATCCTCTGGGAATTGCTCCAGTCGTTTTGGCCGCTGCAGGCTCTGTACAGATCCCACAGCCACCCGGTACCAGCTGCCCAGGCAAGTCTCCTCCGCCTTTTCAGTCGCACACCGCAGCCCAGTGGCCTGATATAGCTTATCGGCAGCTTGCTCCAGCAGCTCGCCCCGGTGGGCCATGATTAGGACTCGGTGGCCCTGGCGCACCAGTTGCTCGGCCAGCTTGCAAAACACAATAGTCTTACCGCAGCCGGTGGGCAGCACCAGCAGCGTCCGGCGGTTGCCGGACTGCCACTGGCTCTGGATCCCATCAATGGCTGCCTTTTGATATGGACGTAGCTCCATTAAAATTTACCTGCCCATTTGGGCGCAGATGCCGCCGGAGCAGAGGGCGCAGGGCCGGAAGCATTGGCGGAAGCGGATTGTCCAGAGAAGAAGCTGGGGTCGAAATCATAGAATTTTTCCACATCGTTGGTTTCGCCCTTAGAGCCGTCTTTCTTATCGTACTTGCGGGGCTTGAAGCGTCCACGGCCCCTGGATCCAACCACAGCGCTCCATTGGGGACGGAGCTTTTCTCCATGCTTCTTCTGCCCGATCGCCCGGAAGAACTCAGAAATCTTCCATTCCAGGCTTGACCAGAGGATCAGATCGTATTTGATCGAAGCGGTTCCTTCGGGTGTATCTACAGCAAGGGTCAGCACCGCCTTGTTGCAAGCAGGGATCTTGGCACTGCCAGGGAAACGTGCTCGCTCGAAGGCGGAAACTGTGAAATTGTAGTCCCCCTCTTCCAGCACAACGTATTGGCCTCCATCATTGGAGATCTCGTCGTCCCACCCAATTTCGTGGGCATCGTTTATGTATTCGCTCATTTTCGCATCCTCCTAAAATGGTAGTGGCCGGTCCTTGAGTGCCATTGTCACGATGTTGTCCCACTGGGGGATAATCCACCCATCTACAAAGCCCTCCGCTTCCAAGATGCTCCATGGTGTATCCTTTGGATAGTATCCCTTCTCAGAAAATACTTTTCGAATTTCTTCCTCAAAAATACCGGACGTTTGCATCAAAGCAAACACTTTTCCTGGGATATCGCCCTGCTGCGCAGGCGCAGGCTCAGCAGAGGCCTCCGGCACCTTTGCGGCAGGGGCTGAGCCGTTGGGTGTATCGCCGATCTCCGGTGCTGGCGCAATTGCTGGTGCTGGCACCGGCACAGGCGGAGCAGCAGCCGGCTGCCCATCAATGCAATGCGCAATTTGTGCATACTCCAGTGGGAGTTCTTCTGGCAGTCCGTGCCGGTTCTTGGCATCCCAGCACGGGTGGTGGGAAGTGTGCAGCACGCGCTTTCCACCTTGGGCCTTATGCTTTTTCCCTTCCTTATCAGTGGCTACGACATAAGTCTTGTAATTGGCAAACAATACCATATCTGCCCACTCTTTGACCAAAGGTGCTACCTGTTTGGTCAATTTCATCTCCCAGCGATCATAAGCACCCATCTCATCCGGTTGTTCAAACTTGCGCATCTTTGCATGGGCAGTGACCACCACATTCATCCCAGCGTTAATCACACCCTCCAGAGCATTCAGCAGCCTACCAAACTCTTCTTGCAGGTATGTGTAGCCTTTGCCGTACCCAAAATCTTCGATGCTCTGCTTCTGACTTTTGGCGCAAATCTCAGCCGAACACAGTTGCTCCGCCCAGTCCGCCGTATCAATCACCACCGTTTTGCAGATGTCTGGGGATGCTGCAAATTGTTTTACAGTTGTCAGCAGCTCAGTCCAACTGCTGGGCTTGTCCACCCGGCGGACGTCCATGTGGTAAGTGCTCCCCTCGGTGTCGATAAATACTGGGTCCGGGAAGCTGGCCGCGAAGGTGGTCTTCCCAATTCCTTCAGGGCCGTAGACTATGATCTTCTGGGGGCGTGGGACTTTCCCGCTTTTGATATTCAGCATCAGAATACTCCTTTCTGCCACGGCTTACCTTGAGACGGCTCCGGCATTGCTACGCTGGCCGCCGCCCCATCCTCGATGATGATGGAGCACTCCCCACCGGTGGAAACTCTGGTGGCGATGGCCTGCAGGCCTTGCTCTTGCAGCCAGGCCCCAAACTCCCGGAGTGTGTGCAAATCCATCTGCTCCAGCTTATCCAGCAGAACGAAACCGCACCGGGGATTCAGCGCCCGGACGATGGCGGTGGATGCTCTCAGCTGGTCACTTCCGCTCATGGCGTCCCATTTCTTTCCGTTGTAGGTCAGCTCTCCATCCTCCACGGATAGACCCTCCAGGGGCAGCTTGGCGCCGTTCAGCAGATCGTATTTTTGCTTCCGGATTCCCTCCAGCTCAGCGGTCAGCGCTTCGTACTGGCCGCTATACTCTTCTGCCTCTTGCTCCGCTTTCTTTCGATTGCAATTGGCCCGGATCTTGATGTTGATAGCTTCGATGTTTTGCAGGTCAGCCTCGATTTCGGCAGTAGATTCATCTTGAAGGTCCAGCACGTCAAGTCGGGCAATCCGCAAATCAACTAGTACTTGCTCCAGAGTTTGCTTAGCTTCTGCCAATTCAGCCTCCAGGCTCTGGATCAATTGCTCACAGTTGCTTTTCCTGAGTTCCAACTGTTCCGCCTGATTACGCTTTCGCTGATTCTCTCCGTTCTTCGCCAGGATAGCCTGCTGCCTCTGGATCAGCTCCAGGGCTGATATAGGCTTGTCGGGGACACCGGTATAGAGCGGCATCTCTTTGGCGTGCTTCTTTTTCTGATCCGCGATTTGCCCGATCGCGTGGCGTTGATTGTAGATTTGCTTCTCCTGGAGCTCCAAGCCGGCCAGCCGATCACCTACGCCGATGATCTTCAATAGTGTATCAGCTTTCTCTTTCCCGGACACCTCCATGAATTTGGGCAGGTTCAGCGCCAGCTCCTCAACAAAGCTGTTCAGCAGCTGCTGTCCGGCCCGTTGGCCGGTGGGATCCGCCACCTTCAGAGCGGAGTTTTTGCCAGAACGCTCCACCACCAGCCCATTGGACAGCTCCAGCCGGATCCTGGGTGGGATCACAGATCCATCCCGGGTTGGCGCGCTGGGCCGGTATCGGTCCCCACCGAGAGCCCAGGCGATAGCGTCCAACACAGAGGTTTTCCCTTGGCCGTTGTTCCCCCCGATCACAGTCAGGCCGGTGCTGGTGGGGACAATTTGCACCGCCCTGATGCGTTTCACGTTTTCCAGCTCCAGGCTGGAGATTTTTACAGATTCCATGCTTTACTTTTCCTCCATTTCTGCTATAATAGAGGCGGATGAGTGCTATTGTCCGCCTTTTGCCACCGTCAAAGCTGCAACTTTGGCGGTGGCCTTTTTTATGCCATTGCATAGACCACGCACGCTGCCCCAATGGCAGCGACCGCCACACACCACAGCACACAAGCCCAGATGGGCATGTGCCGCCTGGCAGGAGCCTGCAGTGCCTTGATGGCCATGCCCAGGGCCACGGCATCAGCGGCAGCGGTGCCGGCATCCATGTACTCCTGGATGCATAAGCGGCTCCGGGGGTAGGCTTTGGCTTGGGCCTCGTGACGCATGGATTGGAGTTGGGCGATTGCGTCAGCTCTGCTCATCATCGCCACCTCCTTGCAAGTATGCCAAAGTCAGCAGGCGCTCGATATCCTGGGCGAGGGCGACCGCGCACATCACGCTGCCAGGGACAATCGAATCATAATATGGGCATTTGGGGCAGGCCTCCTCCCACTGGGCTAGGCCGAAGCAGATCTGCATGGCTTTCACGGCGTTTTCCGCCTTAGCCCTGTTCCGCTCCAGTCCCTCCAGCGCGGATATTGCTGTACGCAGGGCTTCCTCATCTTCCTCGCCATATTGCAACGACGTCAGGTAGAAATCTTCGGAACACTCCACCAGACTCTCTAGCTGGCGGATTACATCAAGCATCTTCATCATCGGCATCCTCCTCCTGCTCCCGCAGCTCCGGGCAAACTGCCGGAATCACCGCCAGCAGCAGCTTCGCATACACCTCATCCGCCAAATACGGATCCCTGGCCAGGCACTGCTTGGCCCATTCCAGTTTTGGCGCCAATAGCGCCACCGTCAACGGGTCGGCGATTTTCGCCCCGGCATCCCAGGCGGCCAGCAACTGATCCATGATGCCAACATCCCACGGATTTTGGTGGGACGCGACGGCCTTGCACAGGGCGCGCAGCAGTTCCGCTTTGGGCTTGGCTCGCGGGGATTTCCAGTCCGACTCCTGGCCCTTAAGCGCCAGGAGGCCCGCAGTCAGTGCGTCAACCCGGTCCCAGGCATTGTCGGGCAGGCGGCCACCCTGGGCGGCGCAGCGCAAACTCTCCAGTTCGTCGCGGATCAGGCCCTCCAATCGATCGATTTGTCTCTCTCTGCTCATCTTTTATCCTCCTTTTTAAACTGCTGCACCGTTCCAATTATCCTCCACCCCTCCCTCAGCGTCGCCTCTACCATCCGCTCCGCATGCTCAGAGCTGGTGGCGCGGACTTCGCGGACGCGGACTAGGCCGGTGGTGGAGGATTCGGTGTAGACTTCAAAATTGTAGTAGCGAATCATGGGGCGTCGCCTGCCTTTGGGATGGCGTCTGCCCCAAAGCCGTTAATCAGGATTTCGGCGATGAGCGACGCATCGACTTCTGCGTAATCAGCCGCTACCACTGTGGCGGTGCCGTTGGTTATCCGCACGGTAGCTTTTACGGGGATCTTGCAAATGGTTGGTCCTGGCATGTTGGTTCGCCTCCTTTTGTAGGAATGATTAAGTATCAATTTGGCCTTACTTGACCTTCAGGAGCTTGCTAACAACATACTCGCTGCTCGCCTTCATCTCTGCGTCAGATGGGGGCGGGCAATTTTTTGTGGTCATGTAATGGCACATAGCCAGCAGGCCAACGTGGTTTTTGATCCAGCCGACTGCACAAATGGCAGCGGCTAAGCCCAAAATTGCGGTTAACATGTAGTGATCACCTTCTTTCCTAAAGTGCTGTGTTTCCACACGAGAACTAATTTAGGCTTGTGCGGACGAGTGGGGTGTGATAAGATCAAGGAGCTAAGGCGTAGATTCGTTTTGGCGTTTTGCCATTTCCGCAAGCCCTTCCAGGTACCCCAGCAAAAACATCTTCATGATGGGCGGAAGCAGCGGGAACGCCTCCTTCAAGGCATCGTGAGCTTTAGACTCGGAGCAGTTCATAGGTTTCACCTCCATTCCCCAGCCATATATTATCATGCCTAAGGAACGGTGTCAAGACCCAAATCATGCCTCAGGAATATTTGGGCTTGACAATCAGGACAATATGTGGTCAAATAGAGGGGCAGGGAGGCGATGTTGTGACGATAAATGAGCGTATTGCAATGTGCATAGAGAAGAGCGGCCTTACGAAGACAGCCTTCGCGGAGCGAATAAATTTATCTCAGCCGCACGTATCAAAGCTAGCCAACGGTACCTCTGCTCCGAGCGACAGGACTATCGCCGATATTTGCCGGGAATTTGGTATTTCGGAGACCTGGTTGCGTACCGGTGAAGGCGCGATGATTGTCCCCACAGATCGCGATGCAGAGATTGCTGCATTTTTTGGCGATGTCCTACGGGGTGAGCAAATAGATTTCCGTCGGCGCTTTGTCGCGGCACTCGCGAAGCTGGACGAAAAAGGGTGGGCACTCCTGGAGGCAATGGCCAACATGTTGATCGGCGAGATGCAAAGATAAAAAAATAAGGGCCAAGCTATATCAGCTCAGCCCTTGATGGCACTGCATATTCATAGAATTACTCCTTGGCAGAATCTTTCCCCAGATGTGCCAGCATTGTGTATGTAAGGGTCACCTCTCGCATGTTGGCGCGCTGGAGGATTTCCACTATTTTGCAAATCATTTCCTGCCGGTTGGTATCTGTTTTTGCCGATTGATCGATTTTGCTCATTATTGCGTCCTCCTTCTGTATGTACCCGCACAGGGCGGGCAAGACTTGAAATTTAATCTTCTTCAACATCTTCCAACACCAGTTCATCTAGGCTAATTTCTAGCGAGCCTGCCAGCTTCTGCACTATACTAATTTTCGGATCTACTAACCCACATTCGATTCGGGATATCGTTGCAGTAGACACGCCAGATATTTTGGATAGCTCCCGAATTGAATATCCTTTATTCTCTCGCTGATTTCGCAAATCTATCAATTGCGCCACCCCCGTTCGTATCTTGCGCGGAGGTGAATTGGATTATCCGCATTATATCACAAAATGCGTTACATGTGTGTAACAAATGGAAAAAACTGGAAATTTGTAAGGCTGCACAATTATAAGCTTTCTATTTGTGCATGTTGCACAAATTTTTATGATTCCAGGTAAATAAAAGGAGGCGAATGATAATTTACGCAAATACGTTTTATGTCGTTCGCTTGTTCGGTTGCGTGTATGTATTATATCGAACGTGCGTTTGAATGTCAAGACGCAAAATGTGGAAACCGCCCGGACTCAGCGCCGGTGGTAATAAGAAGAAAAGAGGAGCGAACACAATGAAAAAAAGGATATCTTTAATTTTGCTGATAATAGCTATACTGATTGCATTAGCCATTCCAGCAAGCGCAGCATCTGCAAGCCAATTTACAGACGTGAGCCCAACCGCATGGTATTATCAAGCGGTCGACTATGTGGCAAAAAACGGACTATTTACAGGGACCACTAATACTACGTTTAGCCCCAATGCAAATATGACTCGGGGCATGTTTGTAACTGTGCTTGGGCGGTTGGCCAAGGTTGATACTAGCAAATACAAAGGGGCACCTTTCCACGATATTAACCCTGACCGCTACTACGCCCCGTATGTAGAGTGGGCAGCCGTTTATGGTATCGTTAACGGCACTACCACCACCACATTTTCGCCTAACGCGTTTATTACTCGAGAGCAAATTGCGGCTATTCTGTATCGCTTTGCCACTAAAACCGGGAATGACACTACTTATACAGCCGATGCCTACAATGCATTTGCAGACAAAGGGAGCGTATCTAATTATGCACAAGAGCCAGTTAAGTGGGCTACAAGCAAGAAAATTATCAACGGAGATAATGGTAACATCAAGCCCAAAAAGACAGCCACGCGCGCTGAAGTTGCGCAGATGTTGATGAATAGCCAGAGCATTCTAGTGAAGACTACGATCATCGTGCAGCCTCCCACCGTGAGTCAGCAGAATGCGCTTAAACGAGCAAAAGAGTACTTGGAAGTTGCGCCGTTTTCCTACATTGGTTTAATAAATCAGCTAGAGCATGAGAAATTCTCGCACGAAGATGCCGTATATGCTGCAGATAACTGTGGTGCGAACTGGAACGAGCAAGCAAAAAGGGCGGCGGTAAATTATTTGGAGGTCTCGGCTTTTTCCTACAAAGGCCTCATTGGGCAGCTTGAATATAGTGGATATACGAGCAGCGAAGCGACATATGGCGCAGACCATTGTGGTGCAGACTGGTACCAGCAAGCCGCGAGAAAAGCGAAGCAATATCTTGATATTATGGGTTTCTCAAGAGATAAGCTGATTTTCCAGTTGGAGTACGATGGATTTACTCACGACCAAGCTGTATATGGGGTCGAAGCGAACGGACTATAGGGAACGGATAACTGCCAGTGTGATCTGGTGGCAATATAAAGAAAAGAGGGAAATCATTATGCCGCAAATTACATGTACAGACTGTGGCCAGCAAATCTCTAGCACGGCCAAAACCTGCCCACACTGTGGACGTGTCGTAGACCCGATTATTGAGGGGAACCGCAGGAAAGCGTACCGCGCCTCCGGGAAGCTGATGGAGAAGATAGGCATCGCATTCCTGGTTGTCGGATTCGTTGTTGCGATTCTGGCAGCAAATCAGTACAAAATCGTATCTGGCGAAGGCTACCGGCTCAAGGAGGCATTTAATTGGGTTTTAGCCGTCATGGTATTTGTGTCATCCGCATTTCCAGCGGCTGTGTGCTACGGCATCGGCAAGTTGATCGGCGCTAAAGCGGATCTGTAAGAAATAGCAAAATTTCCCGCTCCGGAGACTACTCCGGAGCGGGAAAACTAAATGCAAAGGAGGTGGTACCGGTGGAAAAAGCAGTAATCTACGCTAGATTTTCATCCGACAAGCAGACGGAGGCCAGCATTGCCGCGCAGGAACGCGCTTGCCGGGAATATGCGGCCATACATGATTTATCCATCACTAAAGTGTACGCAGACGAAGCAATCAGCGGCAAGGGCGCAAAGACCATGCGCCGGCATCAGTACCAGCAAATGCTCCGGGACGCACAGCGAGGCGACTTTGGAGTGATTCTGATCCACCAGTATGACCGTATCGCCAGGAGCCTGGGGGAGCATGTCAATCTGGAGATCAAGCTGCAGGGATGGGGCGTTAGGTTGGTGGCCGTTGCACAGGATTTCGGTAGCGGCAAAGAGGCCAAAATCATGAGGGCCCTAATGTGGTCCATGTCAGAGTACTACATCGATAATCTTGCGGAGGAATCCAGGAAGGGATTGAGAGAGACGGCCCTGAAAGGACTGCATACCGGTGGATATGCGCCGTTTGGATATGACGTGGTGGATCAGCATTATGTGATCAACGCCCTGGAGGCTGGATACGTCCGGCGTATTTTTGATGCGGCCCAGAATGGAGACGGATACCAGGAGCTGATTGCGGAAATGGAACGGTGCGGGATTACCGGCAAGCGCGGAAGGCCGATCCGATACCCGCAGATCTACGAAATCCTGCGAAACCGGAAGTATACCGGGGAGTACCGGTACAGCCCTGTAGAGGAAAAAAGCAGAGCTGACCGGCGTGAAAAGCCAAACGCCATAAAAATAGAAAACGCCTTGCCGCAGATCATCAGCAAGGCACAATTCGAAGAGGTGCAAAATATTATGAAGGCAAGAAAGCATACAGGTAAGCGAGCAGATTACATGTGCAGCGGCTTGGTATATTGCAGCTGCGGAGCGAAGATGCACGGAATCACCACCCATAAAAAAGGGCATGAATACCGCTATTATACATGCTCTGCCAAATGCGGCGTTGGAGCTATCCGGATGGATGATGTTGATGCAGCTGCGGCGGCGTATCTCCAGGAGCTGCTCTCTGAGGATAATCAGAGCAAAATTGCCGTCGCTCTCCAGCGCTATCAGGCAGGGGAGGGGGGCAGGATGGAGGAGTTCCGTGCCGCCCTGAATAAGCGTATCCAGGGGAAGCAGGCGCAGTATGACGCCCTTATGAAAAATCTCTCCAGCGCCGCTCTGCCGCCCGATATCCTTGCAGATATTGGTAAGCAGATGCAGGCCATCAAGTCTGAAATCGCCGCCCTGGAGGCCACTGAGCCGCCCCAGGACTTTACTGCAGATCAAGTCCGCGCATGGCTGGAATCTATCAAGGCTGCCCCAGATGCAAAAGCCATCCAGTTACTGGTGAAGCGAATTGATGTAAAAGCCAAGACCGAATTCAGCATAACAAGTACGCTGAATTCGGTCTTAGGCGAAACTGGTTGCGGAGGCAGGATTTGAACCTACGACCTTTGGGTTATGAGCCCAACGAGCTACCGGACTGCTCCACTCCGCGATAGGAACGCGCACCCTTAAGTGCCTGCATATCATACCACATGGGGGGGCTGTTGTCAACTATTATTTTTAAAATTTTTTGATTTTCCCTGGGGGAAGAGGAAAGCGCCCTGCACGAACCAGGGCGCTTTCCATGTGCATAAACGAAATCAGAGAGAGAAAAAGGAAGCAGAGGAAGAAATAAAGAGGAGGTGAATTGTAAAGTACTGCGGCTCACGGCTTCCGCATTTCCTTTACGCCTCTATCTTATCTGCCGAATTTGAACGGAATATGAATAAGAAGGAAATAAAAAGCGACAAAATTGTGAATAAACGGTGGTTTTACCGGGATGCCTCCAAAAGATATGCGGAAGTTTCCAGGATCTCGGGTGTGTTCAGACTATTATGAAGTTCTACGGTGCCCTGTGTGCCTGAGCGCAGCAGGTTTTCTGCTTCCAGACGGCGGCGGGTTTGCCAAGCGGTACCTGAGGCGCCGTCCAAGATTTCTACATGGGGTCCGGCCAGTTCTTGAATCAGAGGTTTCAGGAAGGGGAAATGGGTACAACCCAAGACAATGGCGTCCACGCCAGTTGCCAAGGTGGGGGATAGGAGATTTTGCAGGTAGTCCCGGACCTCCGGCGTGTCCAAACAGCCTGCCTCAATGTATTCCACCAGCCCCGGGCAGGGCAGGGGAACCACCCGGCAGGTAGAGGAAAACCGATCCATCAGAGCGCAAAATTTTTGCTCCCGCAGGGTCACATGGGTGGCCATGACTAGGATTCGCCCACCTGGATGGCGCTCAGCCGCCAGCTTCAGGGCTGGCTCCATTCCGATGATGATTTTGCCGGGGTAACGGGCCCGAAGACATTCAATGGCGGCAGCAGTGGCGGTATTGCAGGCGACGACAACGGCCTTGATCCCCCGGGGGATGAACGCTGCAATGCAGTTAGCAGTGAATTCTCGCACCTCCTCTGTGGATCGGTCGCCGTAAGGAGCGTTTTTGGAGTCTCCGAAGTATAAAAAGCGCTCTTCTGGGAGCACATGTACCAGCTCCCGCAGGACGCTGATTCCCCCCAATCCTGAGTCGAATACCAGGATCCATTCCTCTTTTTTTTTCATGCCTTCACCAGCTTAGTCTTGTGGTCTGGGCGGCTATGCAGACCGCTCCATAAGGTCATTGTATCAGATTTTCAATCTGGTTGCAACAGGACGTTTGCCTCTGCCCGCAGGAAGGGAGCGCAGGCATGACCGTGGTGTGTGATGCCGGAACTGTGACATGGACAGTTCCGAAAAAAAACGTTGACATTTGAAGGAAGGTGTGGTAGTATATCACCCGTAACGGCGGTTTGTTGCCGGTTATGCTATGGGCCTTTAGCTCAGTTGGTTAGAGCATCCGGCTCATAACCGGATCGTC
>ENA-ORMO01001073-ORMO01001073.1-human-gut-metagenome-genome-assembly--contig:-NODE-1073-length-32795-cov-7.145052_pt1 | contig 32795 bp, 25 predicted proteins | sample MGYA00242106_ERZ509001 | MGnify/ENA primary metagenome ERZ509001 (study PRJEB26280, sample SAMEA2338736) | human gut metagenome | biome: human gut; feature: human-associated habitat; material: faeces...
GAGGATAACTGACAATGAAACAACAGATTTACAATACTGCACTTTATCTTAGGTTAAGCCGAGATGATGAATTACAGGGCGAAAGTTCCAGCATTACCACACAGAGAAGTATGTTGCGTTTATATGCAAAAGAACATCATTTGAATGTTATTGATGACGGCTGGTAGGGAACAAATTTTGAAAGATCGAGTTTTTAATGAATGGGTGGTTAGAGATACAAGCCGTAAAGTAAAAACTGCATTTAAGACAAAATTTGCAGAGGGTGCGTATTATGGCGTTTATTAGATTATTGAAAAAATCTTTTCTTTAGCCTGTCAAGGTTACAGTAGTGCAAAAATTACAAAGTAGTTAAGAGCAGAAGAAGTTCCTGTACCTGCATGGCTGAATTTCACAAGATACGGGATATTTGCAAATATTTTGAAGGACAGCCCGACAGTAAGCATTATGGATGGACGATTGCACAAGTCAAAAGGATATGGAAATGTGAGGTCTATGCTGTTTGGAATGGTTGCAGTATGGGGCTAAGGCGGTACAGCAGGACGAAGAAAAGGTATGAAGACAGAGCCTGAGAGAAGAATTAAGCAAAATGGAAGAGAAGATGACAGGTGTTGAAAAGTGGATTAATCTAATCAAAGAATATTTTGTACCAAAGGATCTGAAAGCATCGTTATTAAATGCAATGATAGAAAAAAGCCCATTCACGAAGCAACAACGAATGAGGATATGAAAGAATAGATATACTACCGATTTATTGGAAAAGCAGACTGATAATGAGGGCTTATATCTTTAACCAAGGAAAAGCGGCAGGTCCTGTCCTGAAACAAAACTTTCCAAAAAAATTAAAAGCTATATGTTATAATTATCATCAGGAAAAGATGGAAGAGCAGATTAGTTCAGTCTTTGAGGAAAAAGGAGGACAACATGGTAACGATCAATCAGGAAAAATGTATTGGCTGTGGACTTTGTGCTGCTGACTGCAGTGTCGGCAGCATCATGATCAAAGATAAAAAGGCAGTGATCAAAAACGATTGCTTTCACTGCGGCCATTGCGTGGCAATCTGCCCGTCAGGGGCAGTATCCATACCGGAATACGATATGGATGACGTGGAAGAATATGAGAAGGAAAGTTTTTGTCTGGAACCGGAAAAGCTGCTGCACAGCATTAAATTCCGTCGGAGTGTCCGCAGCTATAAGCCGGTAAAGGTGCAGAGAGAAGAACTGGAAAAGCTTCTTCAGGCAGGAAGATATACGGCTACGGCCAAGAATAACCAGGACTGCTATTTTGTATTTGTTCAGGATGAGTTGGACAGTCTGAAAGAGATGGTCTGGGAGTACATTGATGAAATAGAGAAAAGGGAAGGGCGGAACATCGCAAGAGAGATGCTTCCTTATGTTGCTTTTAACAGAAGAAGGAAAAAAGATCCAAAGGATGATTATTTATTCCGGAATGCGCCGGTGGTGCTTTTTATTACTTCTGACTGGCCTCTGGATGCAGGCCTTGCGGCTCAGAATATAGAAAATATGGCGGTTTCTTCAGGATTGGGCGTTTTATATAATGGATATCTGGCAAGGATTGCAGAAGCAAACGAGGAGCTGAAGCAGTGGCTGGATATAAAGGGAAAGACGATTAAGGCATGTATGCTGCTGGGATATCCGGAAAGAATCTATGCCAGAACAGCGCCAAGAAAAGAGGCAAATGTGATCTGGAAATAAAAAGGAGACGGACTTATGAGCAAGATCAGAAACGAAGCAAAGATCAAAAATAAAATAATCACCGCCGTAAGAGAACAGCTGGAACATCGCGCTTTATGGCTGTATCTTCTTAGAGATGAAGCTGCAAAAAGAGGGATTGATCCAAATGAATTTTCCAGCGCTGCAATTCGTAGATGCGGGCTGATACAGGGAAAAAATCTGGTAAAAAAGGGAAAGACAAAAAGTCTGAGAGGACTGAAAAAAACGTTGTTTACGAAGCCTGCGCAGTGGGTTTTTGAAATGAAGGTGCTTGAAAGCACAGATGAGAAACTGTCGTTGGATTTCCACTACTGTCCTCTGGTAAAGGCATGGCAGAAGGCCGGCTGTACAGATGAGGAGATCGCGCAGCTATGTGACATTGCCATGTGCGGCGATCACGGGATCGGAGAAAGATATGACAGTGTTCTGGATCTGCCGAAATGCATTGCAAAAGGGGACGACATCTGTGCGTTAAGATATCACAAAAAATAAAAGATCAGGGAGGATTATACTTATGAGCAGAAAAGTAAAATGGGGAGTTTTAAGTACGGCAGATATTGCAAAGCGCTGCACTATACCGGGAATGCAAAAAGCGGAGAACTGTTGTCTGTATGGGATTGCGGGACGTTCAAAGGAAAAAGTGGATCAGTACAAAGAAACATTTGGTTTTGAAAAAGCGTATTATTCTATGGATGAAATGCTGGATGATCCAGAAATCGAAGCAGTTTATATTCCGCTTCCGAATACCTTACATAAAGAATGGGTATTAAAGGCCGCTGCCAGAGGAAAACATATTTTGTGTGAAAAGCCTTTATCAGGAACCGAGGCAGATGTAAAGGAAATGATCGACGCTTGTGATAAAGCCGGAGTTTTATTTATGGAAGCTTTTGCGTATTTACACAGTCCTCTGATCACTTCCGTAAAAGAAACACTGGATTCAGGAATCATTGGTGATCTTTCTTTTATGGAGTCTGTTTTTATCACTCCAGGATATGCGCCGGATAATATCCGTGTCCGTCGTGAGACATTAGGCGGCTCTGTTTATGATCTGGGCTGCTATTGTACCAGCCTGATGCTGACTTTATTTGGAGAAGAGCCAAAAGAAGTCAAGGCAATCGGTCATTTTACCGATCAGCACATTGATGATTTTGCTTCTGCATATTTTCATTTTGATGAAAACCGCAGAGCCTGCATGGTATCCGGTATGTGTTCTGCACAGCGGGGAGACCGGTTCTTCCTTTACGGAACAGAAGGAACCATTGAAGCGCCTATTCCTTTTAATGCAGACGGAGACCTGACTTATTATGTGAAAAAGGGAGAGGACTGTCAGGAGGTTCACGTTAGTGTCAGGGATAATTACTGCCTGGAGGTAGAGCAGCTTGGAAATTGTATCCTGAACGGAGAACAGCCCCATGTGACTCATGAATTTTCTTTACAGAATGCCCGGGTGATGGACAAAATTTTAAAAGAGATCGGGTATTGATCCATATTTGAGGGGGAAAGTTTTGCGCAGAATACATTTGAAACAAGTAATAATCCTCAGCTGGCAGGAAAAGACAAACAGCTGTGGCTTTCTAATTATCGCATCGTAGAAACTCAGAGTTTAAGAAAACTTTTGAAAAGAAGATAAAAATTTAAACGGAGAAGACCAAATCAGAACCAACCAAATATAGTAGATAGTGTATGTCGGTCGACTGATTCTGAAAAAATCGGTCGACTGTTTTTGTATATTGATAAAAAACAAAAAACATGATAAATTAAAATTGTAACATAAAAAAAGTTATAAATTTAAAAATGGTGATTATGATGAAAGCGTTCTTAGAAAAAGCATTACAACAGAATGTTATAATAAAAGAAAATGAGAGAATATTCGAAAAACTACCATTGGCATACCGTGGAAGATATGACATCTTTATAGTTGAAACTAATGGAGTGGAATGGACAGCTATACACCCAAAAAACGAGACTGGACTTGTTATGCTCCGGAAGGATAGAGCAAGAGTTGAAAAGACAGCAGGACTAAACTGTGCGATATTTCTTGATCGAGCGACTTTTTATGTTAAAGAAAAGTTAATGGAAGAGGGCATTCCTTTTGTGATAGATGGAAAACAGCTATTTCTTCCATTTATAGGCTATCTGCTCAGTAATGCAAATGAGAGAGAATTGGCGCCGGTACATTTGATTTCATTTTTGACACAGAAAATGTTGTTGGTAGCAATTTATGAAAGATGGAATAATGTAAAGGTTTCTGAAGCAGCAGAACGAGTAGGGGTATCACGAATGTCTGCAAGCAGATGCTTTGATGAACTGGAATACCTTAATATTGATGTGCTGAGTATGAAAGGGAAATCCAGAGTGATTACGATGCCGGAAGATTTGAAGAAATTTTGGAATCAAAATGTAGGTGTATTAAGAAATCCTGTGATTCAAAGATTTGTTCTTAACGAGAATATGAGACTTGAGAAAAAGGCGGGTATTTCAGCTTTATGTGAGTATTCATTATTGTCTGATAACGAGTATCCTACTTATGCAGTGACTAAGAAAGAATTAAAAGACAGCGGGGTTAAAACAGCAAGACAAGTCAGAATGTCAGAAGAAATTGGTTGTGTCGTTTTAGAACTTGGTTATTTCATTGAATTTGACGGTAAAGAAATGCAGGATCCATTGAGCGTAATGTTATCAATGACAAGAGAAGAAAAACAGGACGAAAGAATAAATATTTCAATTAATGAGATGCTGGAGGAGCATGTATGGTCAAGGGATTAGATATATTTCGTAGGTATTTTACAGATTATGAAGAGCAGTATGTCCTGATTGGTGGGGCTGCATGTGATATTGTGTTTGAAAGTAATGAGGTGGATTTCAGAGCAACAAGAGATCTTGATATAGTTTTGATTATTGAAGCACTGACTCCGAAATTTGCAGAAAGATTCTGGGATTTTATTGTAGCTGGAAGATATCGTAACAAAACAACGAATGGCGGAAAACCTCAGTTTTACAGATTTGATAAGCCAGAAGAGAATTCGTTTCCGAAAATGATTGAGGTGTTTTGCAGAAGTGACTTCAAATTGGAGAATGCAGAGGGAATAATACCGATTCATATTGATGATGAGATTTCCAGTTTGTCTGCAATTCTTCTGGATGATGACTATTACAAAGTGCTTTTGGATGGAAAAGTTGTGAGAAATGGACTCTCTGTTCTCAGACCAGAATATATTATTCTTTTCAAGGCAAAAGCATATCTTGATTTGAAGGAAAGAAAAGAAACTGGAGGAACTGTTGATTCCAACGACATAAAAAAACATAAGAAAGATATTTTGCGTATTGCAGCAGACCTTATGTTGGAGAAAGTAATAGATTTGCCTGTATCTGTGAATGAGGATATACATATGTTTATTGACTCATTAGAAAAAGAACCATTTGATCAGAATTCTTTGAAAATGTATGGATTAAAAAATGATGATGTTGTAGGTTTGTTAAATCAAGTGTTTGTGTAAAAGCTGATAAGAAAAATCGCTGGGTCTGAACGAATCCTCCCTGATTATTATAGGGAGACCGTTACAGATCCAGCGGTTTTTGTTTATAAAATTTTATACAGGCAGATTATTTTATGGGAGTCAGGACCATACTGGATTCATTAGGAATATCTGCACCCAGTTTGACTTTCCGTTAGAGCGATAAAATCCGACACAAAGGTGGGTAAAAGAGGGATTCAGGATATTTGCCCTGTGTCCGGGACTGTTCATCCAGAGATTCATAACTCCCTGAGGAGTGGAAGCACGGGAATATCCTGCAGCGATATTTTCACCTGATGCCCATGAACGGATATTATATTCGGAAAGTACGGAAAAATAGAAGCTGCCATCTGGTCGGATGTGATTGAACTTCTGATTGATCTCTTTGGCTCGTTTCATGGCTGCTTTATCTCCTGGTACATATGCCTTAAGCAATGGAAGTCCTGCTTTTTTACGTTCTTTATTTACAAGACTGAGAACCTGGGATGCCATTCGGGAAGCTTCCGACTGGATACGGACAGTAACTTTACAGGTTGCCTTTTTTCCAGATCCGTCTCTGGCAGAAACAGTGATGACAGTAGTTCCATTAGATACTGCAGTAACTTTACCCGAACTGTTTACAGTGGCTGCTTTTGGATTGGAGCTTTTCCATGTGACGGATCTGTTTGTGGCATTACGGGGTAAAACAGACGCGGATAGACGGTAACTGCTGCCTTTTTTGTTAAAGGACAGAGAGGTACGGTTCAGTTTTATCTGGCTGACCCGCAGCGGCACAGTAACAGTCTTTCCCCTTTTGTCGTAAGGACCCTGTTTACGGGAATATTTGTTATATCCACGGACCACATAAGTGTATTTTTTTCCGCCTGTCAGAGGACATTTGGCCGTGGAAATATGTGTATAAGAGGTTCCAGTCGTAGAAGAGATATATTTCCATGACCGGGCACCGTACTGTTTATAGTAAATACGATAGCCGGTTGCCCGGGCTGTTTTTTTCCAGGAGAGAGTTACTTTTCTGGAAGGCGAGGCGGAAATTTTGGTAATGGTCACTTTTGCCGGAACTGCAGAACTGGAAGCTGCGGATACACTGACAGGGCTCAGCATAGAAACAAACAGGATCATGCTGCATAAGACTGCTATCCATCTTTTTTTCTTTTTCATAGATTTTTTCCTCCGTATCATTTGATTTTCGACAAATATAGAGAATTTATGATTATAGTATACAATAAAATATATGTTTTGTCTTTATTTTATGTTTAAAAGTATGATTTTTGAAGAGAAACCGATTACGAATCATGATGGATATGTTATAATAAACCAAATGCAGAAAACGAGAGGAGAAGCTTCATGAGTGAAGTGCTGAAAAGGATATTCGGTCCGATGTCTCCGGAGCAGGAGGAAAGATATGCTTTATTTTGTGGTCAGCGAATCCTGAAATATAACAGATATTTTCTGTTTATGATTGCAGGAATACAGATTTATAATATAGGATATGCACTGGTGTATACGAAGGGAAAGCTTCACACAACTGCCAGTCGTGTGTATTTTACGTTATATATGATTTTACTGCTGACAACAGTGGCTGGAATATTTTTGATTCGTTATATAAAAAATCATTCTGAGAAGTATGCAGGAAAGGCATTGGATTTCCAAAGATTATTTGCTGTTTTTCTTATTGTCTGGAGTGCTGTTGTTACAATTTATGATCAGAGAGTCTCTAAGAATATTAGTGTCTATCTGATCGTAACACTTACAACAGCTATTGTTGTTTATTTTACTCCTGTACAGACAATGGTTTTGTATGGGGGGATTCTGATCCTGATGTATTTTATGCTTCCTGTATTTCAGAAAATTCCCACAGACAATTACGGTAACTATGTGAATATTACTATTATGACCATAATGGCGATCTTTATCTGTGTTTATCGGAATGTCCTGGAAAGACAGAGATATTTTGATCAGGAAACAATTATGGAACAGAATCGTCTTTTGCTTGATTATGCTACCAGAGATGCTCTTACAAGATTGAGAAACCGCAGGTTTCTGGAGGAAAAAGCAGAGGATCTGTATCAGCAGTGTGTAACGGAAGATCAGCCTATGACGATTATGATGATTGATATAGATCATTTTAAACACTATAATGATACATATGGACATCAGCAGGGGGATGAATGCCTGCGCCGCGTGGCATGGAGGCTGGAACAGGAACTGGATCTCAAAAGAGAATACATGATCCGCTATGGAGGAGAAGAATTTCTTTATATAGGAATTGGGGTGGATAAAAATTCCGGAATAAAAAAAGGAAACTGCTTTAATCAGGTGATTAGGGATCTTGTGATTGGGTTTTCTGATGAGGATTCCTGCAGTGTTACAGTCAGTATTGGGATATATACGGGATATCCTGCACAGGGACAGTCTTGGAAAACATATATTTCCTGTGCGGATCAGGCTCTTTATCAGGCAAAAAATACGGGAAGAGATAAATGCGTGATGATAGATGATGTAAAATAAAGAAAATAAAAAATCCTGACTGCAATGGCTGCAGCCGGGATTCTTTTGTTAGAAATATTGAAGTTATTCTTTTTTATCTAAATTTTTCATTGCTGTGGACAGCATCAGCTTGATCCGGTTCAGCTGGTTTACTTCACTTGCTCCGGGATCGTAGTCAATGGCTACGATATTGGCGCCCGGATGGGTACGGCGTATCTCCTTGATTACGCCCTTGCCTACGATATGGTTGGGCAGGCATCCGAAAGGCTGGATGCAGACGATATTTGGCACTCCGCCTTTGATCAGCTCCAGCATTTCTCCTGTAAGGAACCACCCTTCTCCGGTCTGATTGCCTGGAGAGACGATCGGCTCAGCCATTCTGGCAAGATCACGGATGTCTGCCGCAGGTGAAAAATGACGGCTCTGTTCCAGTGCTTCATTGGCTGCTTTTCTCAGCCAGTCAATGGCCTTGATTCCCCAGTTGGCAACATCGGCTTTGGATTTTTTGAAGCCAAGGTACTCCGATTTAAAATTCTGATTGAAGAAGCAGTAGCTGATGAAATCAATAAGATCCGGGCAGACCGCTTCAGCGCCTTCTTCCTCCAGAAGCTCTGCAAGATGGTTGTTGGCAGCAGGAAGGAACTTGACAAGGATTTCTCCTACAATTCCCACGCGGGGTTTGCGCTGACCGGTAATAGGGATCATATCAAAATCATGGACCATTTCTCTGCACAGCTTTTTAAAGTGTACGTGACTGACGCTTCCGCTCTGGATAAAGGCAATGGCTCTCTGTTCCCAGATTTTATGCTTCCGGTTTACAATTCCCTTTTCCTGTTCGTAAGGACGCATACGGTAAACGCATTTCATCAGGATATCTCCAAATACAGCGCCGTAGCAGATCTTTTTCACAAGAGGAAGCGTAAGCTTAAAACCGGGATTGCTTTCCAGTCCGCTTAAATTCAGAGAAATTACAGGGATCTGTTCCATTCCGGCTTTTTTCAGGGCACGGCGGATAAAAGCAATGTAGTTGGAGGCACGGCAGCCGCCGCCGGTCTGGCTCATAATTACCGCTGTTTTGTTCAGGTCATACCTGCCGGATAACAATGCGTCCATGATCTGTCCGACAACAATCAGGGATGGGTAGCAGGCGTCATTATTGACATATTTCAGTCCCACGTCCACAGCTTCTCTGTTGTCGCTTGGCAGCACTTCAAAATTATAGCCACAGGTATTAAAAGCGGCCTGAATGATATTAAAATGGAATGGAGACATCTGTGGGCAGAGGATGGTGTAATCCTTTTTCATTTCTCTGGTAAAAACAACTTTTTCTATAGAAGCTGGCTGGATCTCTCGTTTTTTGTGCTGCTTTTCCTTGGCGCGAAGAGCAGCCAGAAGGGAGCGGATACGGATACGGGCAGCTCCAAGATTGTTTACCTCATCAATCTTCAGACAGGTATAGATCTTGCCGCTTCCATCCAGAATCTCATATACCTCATCTGTAGTAACTGCGTCCAGACCGCATCCGAAGGAATTCAGCTGGATCAGATCCAGATCCTCCCGTGTTTTTACAAAGCTCGCAGCTGCATAAAGACGAGAATGGTACATCCATTGGTCGTTGACGCGGATAGGCCGCTCAATTTTTGCCAGATGGGAGATGGAATCTTCTGTAAGGACCGCCAGACCGTAGCTGTTAATCAGATCCGGGATCCCGTGGTGGATTTCCGGATCGATATGGTAGGGGCGGCCTGCAAGGACAATTCCCCGGCGTCCTGTTTCCTTAAGGTAGGCGAGAGTTTCTTCGCCTTTTTTCTCGATGTCGCTTCTTGCGGCAGAAAGCTCTTCCCAGGCCGCATGGGCAGCCTCATGTACCTCTTTTGCAGGAAGTTCCGGAAATACCTGTACAAGACGGTCAGTCAGAACCGCTTCCGAAGTAAAGGCCAGGAAAGGATTACGGAAATCAATATCCGGGTCATGGAGTTCATCCACATTGTTTTTGATATTTTCTGCATAGGAGGTAACGATAGGGCAGTTATAGTGGTTTACCGCATCTGGAAATTCATTTCTTTCATAAGGGATGCAGGGATAAAAAATAAATTTGATCCCCTTTTTCAAAAGCCAGGTCACATGTCCGTGAACCATTTTTGCAGGATAACATTCTGATTCGCTGGGGATGGATTCAATTCCCAGTTCATAGATCTTCCTGGTAGATGTAGGAGAAAGCACCACTTCGTAGTTCAGTTTTGTGAAGAAGGTGAACCAGAAGGGATAGTTCTCAAACATGTTCAGTACCCGGGGAATTCCGACCTTCCCACGGGAGGCCCGGTCAGGGGAAAGCGGTTCATAAGAGAAAATTCTCTTATACTTGTATTCATACAGGTTTGGTACATGATCTTTATTTTTTTCTTTGCCAATGCCTCGCTCACAACGGTTTCCGCTGACAAACTGACGGCCGCCGCTGAACTTGTTGATGGTAAGGCGGCAGTTGTTGGTACAGCCGCGGCAGTTTGCCATGGAGGTACTGTATTTCAGGGCGTTGATCTTGTCAATAGAGAGCATGGAGGTCTCTTTGCCTTCTTCGTATCTTTCTCTGGCAATCAGCGCTGCGCCAAAGGCGCCCATGATCCCGGCAATGTCAGGACGGATTGCCTGACAGTTGGCAATCTTTTCAAAACTTCTCAGAACTGCGTCATTATAAAAGGTTCCGCCCTGAACGACAATGTGTTTTCCAAGTTCAGAGGCATCAGAAACCTTGATTACCTTGTAGAGCGCATTTTTGATTACGGAGTAAGCCAGTCCGGCGGAAATGTCGGAAACCTCTGCTCCTTCTTTCTGAGCCTGTTTTACCTTGGAATTCATAAAGACCGTACATCTTGTACCAAGATCGATGGGATGTTCGGCAAAAAGAGCAGCTTTTGCAAAATCCTGCACGCTGTAGTTCAGAGACTTTGCAAAGGTTTCGATAAAGGACCCGCAGCCGGAGGAGCAGGCCTCATTGAGCTGAACACTGTCTACGGTCTGATTTTTGATCTTGATGCATTTCATATCCTGACCGCCGATATCCAGAATGCAGTCTACTTCCGGATCAAAGAATGCGGCGGCATAGTAGTGGGAAACCGTTTCTACCTCCCCCTCATCCAGAAGGAGGGCTGCCTTGATCAGAGCCTCGCCGTAGCCTGTGGAACATGCATAGGCAATATGGGCGCCTTCCGGCATCTGAGAATAAATTTCCTGGATGGAACGAATGGCAGTTTTTAGAGGACTTCCGTTATTGCTGCTGTAAAAGGAATAAAGGAGACTGCCGTCTTCCCCTACAAGGGCTGTTTTTGTAGTCGTGCTTCCTGCATCAATGCCCAGATAACAGTTTCCCTGATAAGAAGAAAGATCTCCGGTAGAAACCTTATAGGAACTCTGACGCTGTGCAAATTCCCGGTAGTCTTCCTGTGAGGAAAAAAGAGGTTCCATACGTTCCACCTCAAAGTCCAGAGTAATGGAATTACGGAGTCGGTCTTTCAGGTCTGTAAGAGAGACGGAAACCTCTTCTTTGGCATTCAGTGCAGATCCGATCGCTGCAAAAAGATGAGAATTTTCCGGGACAATGGTATGCTCCCCGTCCAGTTTCAGTGTACGGATAAAGGCTGCCTTCAGTTCGGACAGAAAATGGAGAGGGCCTCCAAGGAACGCCACATGTCCCCGGATGGGCTTTCCACAGGCAAGACCGGAAATGGTCTGGTTTACTACTGCCTGAAAAATAGAGGCAGAAAGATCTTCCTTTGTGGCGCCTTCATTAATCAGCGGCTGGATGTCTGTTTTGGCAAAAACACCGCAGCGGGCGGCAATGGGATAAAGAGCTTTGTAATTTTTAGCATATTCATTCAGACCCGGAGCGTCAGTCTGCAGAAGGGATGCCATCTGATCGATAAAGGATCCGGTTCCTCCTGCGCAGATCCCGTTCATACGCTGTTCGATATTTCCGTCTTCAAAATAAATGATTTTGGCATCTTCACCGCCCAGTTCTATGGCAACATCGGTCTGTGGGGCGATTTTCTGAAGAGAGGAGGAAACGGCGATTACTTCCTGAACAAAAGGAATTTCCAGATGGTTGGCAAGGGTCAGACCTCCGGATCCGGTAATCACCGGATGGAGTGTAAGTTCACCAAGCTTCTGGTATGCTTTCTGGAGGAGATCAGCGAGAGTTTCCTGTATATTGGCAAAGTGTCTCTCGTAGTCGGCAAACAGCAGGGTGTCTTTTTCATCAAGAATCGCGATCTTTACGGTAGTAGATCCGATATCAATTCCCAATGTATATGTACTCATAAAGTGTGAATCAGCCTCCTAATCTTGTATCAGTTTCGTTGTATTGTATGTATTCTTTCTTATTAAAAGTATGTCAAAACATAAAGATTCCGTAACATTATACGACAAAGTTTTTAAAATGACAATGCACAACTTTCACAATTTGTAAGGGAAAAATAAGGAAGAAAATCAGAATATGGATGAAAAAAATCAAATTTATTTTATGAAAGAAAAACGGGAAGGCGTCTGTGAGAAGTGAAAATCCCTTTCCGGATGCTTTACATTTGGCAAAATTCCAGTTATACTGGAGTACAAATGAATTTCAGAGAGGGAAAAATATGGCAGAATATAAATTACTGAAAACAGAGGGGCGTGCCAAGAGAGCGGAGTTCCATACGGTCCACGGTACCATCCAGACTCCTGTATTTATGAACGTGGGAACGATTGGAGCCATCAAAGGAGCAGTTTCTACCATGGATCTTCATGAGATCGGTACTCAGGTAGAACTTTCCAATACCTACCATCTTCATGTACGTCCGGGAGATAAGGTGGTGAAACAACTGGGAGGACTTCATAAATTTATGGTGTGGGATAAGCCTATCCTTACCGATTCCGGTGGGTTTCAGGTTTTTTCTCTGGCAAAGCTCCGCAAGATCAAAGAGGAAGGGGTACATTTCCAGTCCCACATTGACGGACATAAGATCTTTATGGGACCGGAGGAAAGCATGCAGATCCAGTCGAACCTTGCTTCTACCATCGCAATGGCCTTTGACGAATGTCCAAGCAGTGTGGCGGACCGGGATTATGTGCAGAAGTCTGTAGAACGAACTACCCGCTGGCTTGCCCGGTGCAAAAAAGAGATGGAGCGGCTGAACAGTCTGCCGGATACCATTAATAAAAATCAGCTTCTTTTTGGCATCAACCAGGGCGCCATTTATGAGGATATCCGTATCCAGCATGCCAAAGAGATCGCAAAAATGGATCTGGACGGCTATGCGGTGGGAGGACTTGCAGTAGGAGAAACCCATGAGGAAATGTATCGGATCCTGGATGCAGTGGTGCCTTACCTGCCGCAGGATAAACCGACATATCTGATGGGTGTGGGAACCCCGGCCAATATTCTGGAAGGAGTAGAACGTGGCGTGGATTTCTTTGACTGCGTATACCCCAGCAGAAACGGACGCCACGGTCATGTGTATACCAACCATGGGAAGATGAACATGTTCAACGCCAAATACGAACTGGACACCAGACCTATTGAGGAGGGATGCCAGTGTCCTGCCTGCCGTCATTACAGCAGAGCCTATATCCGACATCTTCTGAAAGCAAAAGAGATGCTGGGAATGCGCCTTTGTGTGCTTCATAATCTCTATTTCTACAATCATATGATGGAAGAGATCAGAGACGCCCTGGATGCAGGAAATTTTGCAGAATATAAGAAGATGCGTCTGGAAGGCTTCCAGAGGGGTGAATAAATTGTGAAAAAATTGCGCAAGCGCAGAAAAAACCATAAAAACACTTGAACAAAATTCTATTTTTGTGTATGATGGGTTATAATGCCTGCGGGCAGGAAACGACAGCTAGGAAACAGGAGGAAACAAAATGGAAGCAAATGGAGCTGCAAGTATGGGCATGATGATCATATGGATGGTACTGATCTTTGGTATCATGTACTTCCTGATGATCCGTCCTCAGAAAAAAGAGCAGAAAAGAATTCAGACCATGCTGAACAACATGGAAGTAGGCGACAGTGTTGTTACAACAAGCGGATTTTACGGTGTAGTGATCGATATGACAGAAGAAGACGTGATCGTAGAATTCGGAAACAACAAAAACTGCCGTATCCCTATGAGAAAACAGGCGATCGCAGAAGTTGAGAAAGCGGAACAGGCTGCTCAGTAATGAATGAAAGATAGGTGCTGCATATGCAGCACTTATTTTTTTTGTACAACACCGCTTGGTTCAAAAAAATAGAAAATTATATGAAAAAAACCTGAAAACAGAGGAAGCTGAAGAGATATAGTCAGAATGACGTACGTTTGGCTGTCAACAGCATACAATTTTTCACTTTAACAGGTTGAAATCTTTCGCAAAGTGCGTTATTATAGTAACAATCCAATTTGAAAGGAATCTGCGGGGTGTTTTCCTGCAGAAAGAGGAAAAAGAAAATGGAATATAAGATCGCATTGATTCCCGGTGACGGGATCGGACCGGAAATCGTGAGAGAGGCCAGAAAAGTTCTGGATGCCGTCAGCGCCAGATTCGGTCATACATTTAGTTATTCAGAAGTTCTTCTTGGGGGCGCATCTATTGATGTACACGGCGTTCCGCTTACGGAGGAGGCTGTGGACACAGCCAAAGCATCTGATGCAGTTCTGATGGGCTCTATTGGAGGGGATGCAAAGACTTCTCCCTGGTATCAGCTGGAACCATCCAAACGTCCGGAAGCAGGACTTCTGGCTATCCGTAAGGCACTGAACCTTTTTGCAAATCTTCGGCCCGCTTATCTCTATCAGGAGCTGAAAGGGGCGTGTCCTCTGAAGGAAGAGATCATAGGGGAAGGATTTGATATGATCATTGTCAGAGAACTGACAGGCGGTCTTTATTTTGGAGAACGTAAAACAACAGAGGAAAATGGCATAAAAACAGCAGTGGATACACTTTCCTATAATGAAAACGAAATCCGCCGTATTGCAGTAAAGGCTTTTGATATTGCCATGAAGAGAAAGGAAAAAGTTACAAGCGTGGATAAAGCTAATGTACTTGATTCCTCCCGTCTGTGGAGAAGTGTAGTGGAAAAAGTGGCAGAAGATTATCCGGAAGTAACGCTGGAACACATGCTGGTTGACAATTGTGCCATGCAGCTGGTACACGATCCGGCACAGTTTGACGTGATCCTGACAGAAAATATGTTTGGCGACATTTTATCAGATGAGGCAAGTATGGTAACCGGATCCATTGGAATGTTGTCTTCGGCAAGTCTGAATGATACAAAATTCGGTCTTTATGAACCAAGTCATGGATCAGCTCCTGATATTGCAGGACAGAATAAGGCCAATCCGATCGCTACCATTCTTTCGGCAGCAATGATGCTCCGCTATTCTCTTGACCTTGATAAAGAGGCAGATGCAGTGGAAGCGGCAGTACAGAAAGTTCTGGCAGACGGCTGGCGTACAGGAGATATCATGAGCGAAGGCTGCAGGCTCGCAGGTACGGAACAGATGGGCGACCTGATCGCAGCAGCAGTATAAAAACAGATTTACCGGCAGGCTGACCGGATACCGGCAGAGGCCTTACAATACAGAAGGGAGAGACAAAAATGAGAAGTGATGCAGTAAAAAAAGGCTCACAGCAGGCGCCGCACAGGTCCCTGTTTAACGCCCTTGGATTTACAAAAGAAGAGATGGAGCGTCCCATGGTGGGAATTGTTAGCTCCTATAATGAAATTGTTCCCGGACATATGAATCTGGATAAGATCGTGGATGCAGTGAAGCAGGGAGTGGCTATGGCAGGCGGAACCCCTGTTGTATTTCCGGCTATTGCCGTCTGTGACGGTATTGCAATGGGGCATACAGGAATGAAATACTCTCTGGTAACCAGAGATCTGATTGCGGATTCTACAGAGGCTATGGCAATGGCTCATCAGTTTGATGCTCTTGTTATGGTTCCGAACTGTGATAAAAATGTTCCGGGGCTTCTGATGGCTGCAGCAAGGATCAATGTCCCTACAATATTTGTCAGCGGCGGTCCGATGATGGCAGGTCATATCCATGGACATAAGACAAGTCTTTCCAGTATGTTTGAGGCGGTAGGAGCCTATGCGGCAGGAAATATCACAGAGGATGAACTGACAGAATACGAAAATAAAACCTGTCCTACCTGTGGATCCTGTTCCGGTATGTACACCGCCAATTCTATGAACTGTCTCACTGAAGTGCTTGGAATGGGACTTCGGGGAAACGGAACGATCCCGGCTGTATATTCAGAACGTATCCGTCTGGCAAAACATGCGGGAATGCAGGTAATGGAGCTGTACAGACAGAATATCCGCCCGAGAGACATCATGACCGAAAAGGCAGTTCTGAATGCACTTACCGTAGATATGGCTCTGGGATGTTCTACAAACAGTATGCTTCATCTCCCGGCGATCGCTCATGAGATCGGCATGGATTTTGATATCAGCTTTGCAAATGAGATCAGTGAAAAAACACCGAATCTTTGTCACCTTGCTCCGGCAGGTCCGACTTACATGGAAGATCTGAATGAGGCCGGCGGTGTTTATGCAGTTATGAACGAGCTGAATAAAAAAGGACTTCTCCATACAGACTGTATGACCGTAACCGGAAAAACAGTAGGAGAAAATATCCAAAATTGTATAAATCTGGATCCGCAGGTTATCCGTCCCATCGATGCTCCGTACAGCCGGACAGGCGGTCTTGCAGTCCTGAAAGGAAATCTGGCTCCGGATGGAGGCGTGGTAAAACGTTCCGCAGTGGTGGAAGAAATGATGGTTCATGAGGGACCTGCCAGAGTCTTTGACTGTGAGGAAGATGCCATTGAAGCCATCAAAGGCGGAAAGATCGTTTCCGGTGATGTGGTAGTGATCCGATATGAGGGACCAAAAGGAGGTCCGGGAATGAGAGAAATGCTGAATCCTACTTCTGCCATTGCAGGAATGGGACTGGGGTCTTCGGTGGCTCTTATTACAGACGGCCGGTTCAGCGGAGCATCCAGAGGGGCATCTATTGGTCATGTTTCTCCGGAAGCGGCAGTAGGCGGACCGATCGCGCTGATCGAAGAAGGAGATATCATCAGTATTGATATTCCGGGTCTGAAACTGGAAGTAAAGGTTTCTGATGAGGAAATGGCAGCAAGAAAAGCAAAATGGCAGCCAAGAGAGCCGAAGGTGACAACCGGCTATCTGGCAAGATATGCAGCTATGGTAACTTCCGGCAACAGAGGAGCGATCCTGGAAGTGCCGAAGGCGAAATAAAGGGGAATAAGGAGGAGCAACTATGCAGATGACAGGTGCGGAGATCATTATAGAATGTCTGAAGGAGCAGGGCGTGGATACTGTTTTTGGCTATCCAGGCGGAGCAATCCTGAACGTCTATGATGCACTTTATAAATACAAGGACGACATCCATCACATTTTGACTTCCCATGAACAGGGAGCTGCCCATGCGGCAGACGGTTATGCCCGTGCAACCGGAAAAGTAGGTGTATGCATGGCAACCTCAGGACCGGGAGCGACCAATCTGGTAACAGGAATTGCCACAGCCATGATGGATTCAGTGCCGGTGGTAGCCATTACTGCCAATGTAGGCAAACCTCTTCTTGGCAAGGATTCTTTTCAGGAAGTGGATATTGCAGGTATTGTAATGCCGATCACGAAACACAGCTATATTGTGAAAGATATTGAAAAACTTGCAGATACCATCCGCAAAGCTTTTTATATTGCAAAAAGCGGACGTCCCGGACCGGTACTGGTAGATGTGACAAAGGATGTAACAGGAGCTCTTTATGAGTATTCTCCCCGTCGGCCGGCTACAGTGAACCGTGAGACCAGCGAAATCCATAAAACAGATGTAGAGACCGCAGTCAAAATGATCCAGGAGGCAGAAAAGCCGTTTATTTTTGTTGGAGGCGGTGCAGTGATCTCAGGAGCGTCCAAAGAGATCACAGAGCTTTCTCACAGGATCCAGGCTCCGGTATGTGACAGTCTTATGGGAAAAGGAGGATTTTCCGGAGAAGATCCCTATTATACAGGAATGCTCGGAATGCATGGAACAAAGACTTCCAATCTGGGCGTCAGCCAGTGTGACCTCCTTATTGTTCTGGGAGCACGTTTCAGCGACCGTGTAACAGGAAATGTTAAGACTTTTGCAAATAAGGCAAAAATTTTACAGGTAGATATCGATGCGGCTGAAATCAACAAAAACGTGCTGGTAGACGCTTATATTGAGGGCGATATAAAAGAAGTTCTCCGCAGACTCCTTGAGGAGATACCGGAAAAGAAACATCCGAAGTGGATGGAACATATCCAGGAAATGAAAGCAAAATATCCGCTGAATTATGACCATACGCAGCTTACCGGTCCTTATATAATAGAGAAGCTTTATGAGCTGACAAATGGCGATGCGATTATTACCACAGACGTGGGACAGCATCAGATGTGGGCAGCTCAGTATTATAAATACAAAGAACCGAGAACATTTCTGAGTTCCGGAGGCCTGGGAACCATGGGATACGGACTTGGCGCGGCCATCGGAGCAAAAATGGGAAGACCGGACAAAACTGTGGTAAATATCGCAGGAGACGGCTGCTTCCGAATGAATATGAATGAGATTGCAACAGCAGTGCGCTGTGGAAAGCCGCTTGTACAGATCGTCCTGAACAACCATGTTCTGGGAATGGTACGCCAGTGGCAGACTTTGTTCTACGATCACAGATATTCACATACTGTATTAAATGATGCAGTGGATTTTGTGAAGATCTCCGAAGGTATGGGAGCGAAAGCGATCCGCGTCACCAAAATGGAAGAGGTAGAGCCGGCTCTTAAAGAGGCTCTGGCTTCAGACGGACCTGTGGTTCTGGACTGCTGGATCGACCAGGATCTGAGCGTATTTCCAATGGTACCTGCCGGTGCAAGCATTGATGATGTCTTTGATGAGGAGGATATGAAAAAATGAGCAGAGTTTACAATTTTTCCGCAGGTCCGGCCGTACTGCCGGAACCTGTACTGAAAGAAGTGGCAGAAGAGATGATGAACTATCAGGGCAGCGGCATGTCTGTTATGGAGATGAGCCACAGAAGCCCTGAATTCCAGAAGATCATTGACGATGCTGAACAGGATCTCCGTGATCTGATGAACATTCCGGATAATTATAAGGTTCTTTTTCTGCAGGGCGGAGCTTCTCAGCAGTTTGCCATGATTCCCATGAACCTGATGAAAAATGGAGTGGCTGATTATATCGTAACAGGACAGTGGGCAAAAAAAGCTTATCAGGAAGCGCAGAAATATGGAAAAGTCAATAAAATCGCTTCTTCGGAAGACAAAACCTTTTCCTATATTCCAGACTGCAGCGATCTGGAGATCAGCCCGGATGCAGATTATGTGTATATCTGCGAAAATAACACGATTTATGGAACAAAATACAAAACTCTTCCCAATACAAAGGGGAAGACCCTGGTTGCAGACGTTTCTTCCTGCTTCCTGTCTGAACCGGTAGACGTAAGTAAATACGGAATTATTTATGGCGGTGTACAGAAGAATATCGGACCGGCAGGCATGGTTATTGTGATCATCCGTGAAGATCTGATCACAGAGGATGTGCTTCCGGGAACACCTGCCATGCTTACATATAAGACTCATGCAGACGCAGGTTCTCTTTATAATACGCCAAATGCTTACTGCATTTATGTATGCGGAAAGGTCTTTAAATGGCTGAAATCCATGGGAGGCCTTGAAGAAATGAAAAAAAGAAATGAGGAAAAGGCAAAGATCCTCTATGATTTCCTGGATGAGAGCAAACTCTTTAAAGGAACAGTAGAGCCGGATTCCCGTTCTCTTATGAATGTACCTTTTGTGACCGGAGATAAAGACCTGGATGCCAAATTTGTAAAAGAAGCCAAGGCAGCAGGACTTGTAAACCTGAAAGGCCACAGAACTGTCGGCGGTATGCGCGCAAGCATCTACAACGCAATGCCAAAGGAAGGTGTAGAAGCTCTGGTTGCATTTATGAAAAAATTTGAGGAGGAGAATGCGTAATGTATCAGTATCATTGCCTGAATCCCATTGCAGAAAGAGGACTGGGCTTATTTAGTGAAGATTATAAAAAAACAGACGATATAAATGAGGCGGATGCCGTTCTGGTAAGAAGCGCCAAAATGCATGATATGGAGCTTTCTGAAAGTGTAAAAGCCATTGCCCGTGCAGGCGCCGGAGTAAATAATATTCCGGTAGCAGAATGCGCGGAAAAAGGAATTGTTGTATTCAATACTCCCGGCGCCAATGCAAATGGTGTCAAAGAGCTTGTTCTTGCAGGAATGCTTCTTGCTTCCCGCGATATTGTAGGCGGTATTGAGTGGGTGGCAGATCAGAAGGATAATGAAAATATTGATAAGCTGGCTGAAAAACAGAAAAAGCAGTTTGCAGGCTGTGAGATCAGCGGTAAGAAGCTGGGAATCATTGGTCTTGGCGCGATCGGCGCCCTTGTTGCAAATTCTGCAACACATCTGGGAATGGAGGTTTACGGATATGATCCTTATATTTCCATTGACGCTGCGTGGAATCTTTCCAGGACTATCAAACACAGCAAATCTCTGGATGAGATTTACAGTCAGTGCGATTATATTACGATCCATGTTCCGCTCCTTGACAGCACCAGAAAGATGATTAACAAAGAAGCCTTTGATAAGATGAAAGACGGCGTAGTCCTTCTGAACTTTGCAAGAGATCTTCTGGTTGATGAGGAAGCTCTGATTGAAGCCATTGAAAGCGGTAAAGTCAAGAAGTATGTTACCGATTTTGCAAATCCGCTTGTAGCAGGCCGCGAGGGAATTCTGGTAACGCCTCATCTGGGCGCGTCTACAGAGGAATCAGAAGAAAACTGTGCAGTTATGGCAGTAAAAGAACTGAGAAACTTTCTGGAAAACGGCAACATCAAAAATTCCGTCAACTTCCCGGACTGCGACATGGGAACCTGTGTGGCTGTGGGACGTATTGCCATCTGCCACAAGAATATCCCGAATATGATCAGTCAGGTGACTCAGATTCTTGGCGCCGAAGGTCTGAACATTGCAGATATGACAAACAAAAGTAAAGGCGAATTTGCCTATACGCTTATTGATCTGGAAAGCACTGCTTCCAGAGAAGCGCTGGCAGCACTTCAGGCAGTAGACGGCGTATCCAAGGTACGTGTGATCAAATAAAAAGTAAAAACTCCCGGTCGGTCAGATATATGACCTGTCGGGAGTTTTTTATGGAAAAACAAATTTCTGATGGAATATTTACTGTCTGGAGGAGATAAATTCCAGAACTTCTTTTTTGGAAGGCATAACCCGGAGAGCGCCTTTTCTGGTGGTGATCAGGGAAGCTGCAGCATTGGCAAAGGTCAGAAGCTCTTTCAGATTTTCTTCTGTAAGATCCTCAAGTCCATGCTCCAGAACATAGTTCAGACTGCTTGCGCAGAAGGTATCGCCTGCTCCGGTGGTTTCAATGGTGTTTTCCTGAAGGAAAGGAGCCACTTCCACACGCATGTCTTTATAATAAGCACGGCTTCCATCTTTGCCCATTGTGATCAGAACAAGCGGAATGTTATATTTTTCACGGATAAGAGCGGCGCCTTTGTCATAATCTGTAGTACCAAAAAGGAATTCTACTTCATTGTCAGAAATTTTCAGGACATCGCATTTGGTCATTCCATATTCGATTTCTTTTCGTGCATCTTCCAGAGAGTTCCAGAGAGGCGGGCGAAGATTCGGATCAAAGGTAATGATACATCCGGCCTCTTTTGCCAGTTCGATGGCATGACGGGTAGCTTCTCTGACGCCTTCATGGGTAGAGGAAAGGGTACCGAAGTGGAAAATCCGGGAAGACTGGATCAGTTCTTTCTGTACTTCTTCTTTTGTAAGCATCATATCAGCGCCGGGATCACGGTAAAAAGAGAAATCTCTGTCTCCGTCCGGATAGGTATGTACAAATGCAAGCGTTGTGTGATATTTTTTGTCCATGATCAGATTTCGCGTGTCGATCCCGACCTCTTCTACCGCTTTTTTCAGCTGGTTTCCGAACATGTCAGCGCCTACTTTGCCGATAAACGCAGTTTTTTTGCCCAGCTTCTGGAGCATGGCAAGAACGTTGCAGGGAGCGCCGCCAGGATTAGCTTCCATCATAGGATTTCCCTGAGTACTTTCTCCGTTTTCTGTAAAATCGATCAGCAGCTCGCCAAGAGCTGTAACGTCAAATATTTTGTTTTTCATAATAGACCTCCTTAAGTTCCTGTTAGTATCAATTTAGACCAGCAGAAAGATTTTGTCAAACAAATTTATGCCAAATCTTTATTTTTTTCCAAAAAAATGATAAACTGAATTTATCACAGACTCTAAAGGAAGAAAAAAGTCTGAGTCAGGAGGCAGGAGAATATGAGCACAAGTGTTTACGACTATATGGACTGGCCACGGATCGAGGCTATTGTGTACGGAGAGGAAGCATCACCCAGGGACGTGATGGGACCAAGGCTTACCACAGAAGGAGTTCTGATACAGGGATTTTTTCCCGGAGCGGAATCTGTGGAAGTAGTATCAGGCAGAAAATCTTATCCTATGGAAATAGAAGATGAGGCAGGCTATTTTGCCGTATTGATTCCGGGAAGAAAGATACCGGCTTATAAATATCGTGTAACCAGACAAGGCAGCACAGAAGTGTTCGCAGATCCCTATGCATTTCAGGGGCAGATTACAGAGGAAGAAGAAAAAGCTTTCTGTGCAGGTGTGTATTATCATGCTTATGAGAAGCTTGGAGCGCATTCGATGACCATTGGTACAACAGAAGGAACCAGTTTTGCAGTATGGGCGCCAAACGCGGTCAGTGTCAGTGTTGTAGGCGATTTCAATAACTGGGACGGAAGAGGGCATCTGATGCACAGGATGCCTATGTCCGGTATTTTTGAACTGTTTGTTCCAGAAGTAAAAGCAGGGGATCTTTATAAATATGAGATCAGGATAAAAGGCGGACAGAAAATCCTGAAAGCAGATCCTTATGGAACATGCACAGAGCTTCCTCCTGCCACAGCATCTGTAGTTGCCCAGGCAGCGGGCAATGTGGTATGGGAAGATGCAGCCTGGATAAAAGAAAGAGAAAAATATGCAGACAGAAAACATCCCTCATCTATTTATGAAACAAGTCTTGATAAGTGGAAAAATGGAAAAGAACTTGCAGATTTTGTGAAGAAACTGGGATATACCCATGTGGAGCTTCATCCGGTAATGGGATATCTGGATGAGGAGGCAGGACCTTACTCTACATTTGCTTATTATACGCCGGATCGAAGATTCGGACTTCCGGAAGACTTTGCAAAGCTTGTGAACGAACTGCATAAAGCAGAAATCGGTGTGATCCTGGATTGGACGCCGGCTCATTTTCCAAGATATGCAGAGGGATTGGAGCGCTTTGACGGAACGCCGCTTTATGAGGTGCAGAATCCGGAAATGGCTGTTCATCCTATGTGGGGTACTTTACTTTATAATTATGAAAGCCCAATGGTGGCAGATTTTCTTCTTGCCAATGCATTTTTCTGGACAGAAGTGTATCATGTGGACGGTTTCCGCCTGGATGATGTGGATGCAATGCTTTATCTGGATTACGGCAGAGAAGAGGGGCTGTGGAAACCCAATATTTATGGTTCCAGTGAAAATCTGGCGGCAGTGGAATTTTTGAAGCATCTGAATTCCATTATGAAGAAAAAGCATCCAGGGGTACTTATGATCGCTCAGGAGGATGGTCTCTGGCCGGAACTTACAGACAGTGTGGAAAACGATCATATTGGATTTGATTATAAATGGAATAATAACTGGAGTTCAGATTTCCTTCATTATCTTTCTCTTGACCCCATTGAGCGGCAGTATGATCATGATCAGCTTACGCTGTCTATGCTTTACGCTTACTGTGAGCACTATGTGCTGACTCTGGGGACCAGAAATGCAGGAGAACTGAAGGAATTTATGGATAAGCTTCCAGGGGATGAGGTTCAGAAGCTGTCCCAGGTAAAGACTGCTTATACCTACCAGATGCTCCATCCGGGTCTGAAGATGACAGCACCGGGCAAAGAGATTCCTGAGGAAATGGAAAAATTTATCCATGATCTTAATGAACTGTACCGCAGTCATCCGGCACTTTGGCAGAAGGATGATGAAATTGAAGGCTTTGAATGGGTACAGCTGATGAAATATGAGGAAAACGTCCTCACCTTTATGAGAAAAACAGATAAACCGGAGGAAACCCTTCTTGCGGTTGTGAATTTTGCAGCAGTTCCTTATGAAAATTATCAGATCGGTGTTCCTTTCTATGGAAAATATAAAGAAATATTTAACAGTGACCGGAAAGAATACGGTGGTCAGGGAATTGTGAATCCAAGGGCAAAAACCTGTAAGGCAGAACCATGTGATGAAAGAGAAAACTCTCTGAGACTGAGGATTCCGGCTCTTGGAGCAGTGATCCTGTCCTGCACTCTTGCGGAAAAAGCGGAAAAGAAGCCGGTAAGAAAAACTGCAGCAAAGAAGAAAGCAGAAAAGCCGGCAGCGAAAAAGCCTGCGGCAGAAAAGAAAATAGCTGCACAGAAGAAAACAGCAGTATAAAGAAATAAAAAATCTTCTTGCTTTTTTGGAAAAAACGAGTATAATATTTTGTGTGTCAAGCACAAGCTGGAATAGCTCAGTCGGTAGAGCACTTCACTCGTAATGAAGGGGTCGAGGGTTCAAGTCCCTTTTCCAGCTTTCTATAGGAGAAGGGAGTTTCAGGAGTCTGTTATTCAGACTTTTGGAGCTCCTTTTTTCATAATCAGATATTTCAGAGTTTTCTTTTTATTTTCAATAATCGTGAATTGTGATATGATGAATCCGATAAAGGAGTTTTAATTATGGACGCAACAGAAAAAAAGATCATAGGTATGATCGAGGAACATAGAGAAGAGATCATTGCCTTTGCAGAGGATATAGAAGCTCATCCGGAGCCGGGGTTCCAGGAGATCCGAACTGCTCGTAAAACAGCAGAGTTCCTGAAAAAAATGGGATATCAGGTAGATGAAAATATCGCTCTTACCGGGGTAAGGGCTCACTGGGAAAGAAAGGGTGTACAGCAGGGGACAGGAGACTCAGGCAGGAAGAATTCCGGATATCCAAATGTAACGGTTATTGGAGAAATGGATGCCATCGGCTGTCACAGCCATCCGAAGGCAGATCCTCATACAGGAGCGGCTCATGCCTGCGGTCATCATGCACAGATGGCGGTTATGGCAGGAGCGGCCATTGCATTTTCGGATCCGGAGATCAGAAGAGAACTTTCCGGTTCCCTGACCTTTCTGGCAGTGCCGGCAGAGGAATACATTGACGCAGACAAGAGAACTGCTTTAAGAGAGCAGGGAATCCGTTTTGGCTCCGGAAAAAGCGAGATGATCCGTACAGGAGTTTTTGATCGCACGGATCTTGTAATGACCACCCATGTACATATGGTAGACGTAAAAGAGGATTTTTATCTGGGAAATCCTGCCTGCAACGGATTTGATGCAGAAAGGGTCACAGTCCGGGGAAAGGCGGCTCATGCAGCTATTGATCCCTGGAACGGAGTCAATGCCCTGAGCATTACCAGCAGCGCCATACAGATGATGGGACTGATGCGGGAGACTTTTCGGGAGGAGGATCATGTACGCCTTCATAATGTCATACGTAAAGCTGGAGATGTGGTAAACAGTGTGCCGGATGAGGCTGTAGTGGAGACAAAGATCCGTGCTTCCTCACTGGAAAGGATTCAGGAAATCCGTCAGATGGTGGATCGTGCTTATGATGGAGCCGCCTATGCTTTTGGAGGAAAGATCGAAAGAGAAAATCTTCCGGGATATATGCCCATCCGTCCAAGAATGGCAGATACGGTGCTGGTGGATGCCGCAGAGGAACTGGGACTTGATTACAGAAAAGTGCAGCCAGGAGATTTTAACAATGCCTGTACCGATGTGGGAGATCTGACGCAGTTGTTTCCAGTGATCAATTTTACATTCAGGGGTTTTGAAGGAAGACTTCATGGTGAGGATTTCCGGATCACAGATAAGGAAAAAGCCTATATTCTTCCGGCGAAGCTGATGGCGTTGACAATCTATCGTCTTTTGCGGAAGAACGGGGAAGAGGCGATAAAAATAAAGGAAGGATTCACTGCTGTTTTTGACAAACAGAGTTATATAGAGTATATTGAAAAACAAATGTAAGAATACAGAGGCTGTAACGCAGCCGGATGAGGAGGCAGTACAGAAATAATAATATGACAGAGATTTGTTTGGAATTAAAAAATATCAGAAAAGGCTTCTCGGATGAGGAAGAGGTACTGAAAGGGATCAGTCTTTTTATTGGAAAAGGAGAATTTATCACATTGCTGGGGTCTTCCGGCTGTGGAAAGACTACGACTCTGCGCATCATTGCAGGACTGGAGCAGCCGGATGCAGGGCAGGTTTTTCTTGAGGGAAAGGATGTAACAGATCTGAACCCTGAAGACAGAGATGTAAATACAGTGTTTCAGAACTATGCGCTTTTTCCTCATATGAATGTGGCGGATAATATAGGCTATGGACTGAAATTAAAAAAAATCCCTAAGCCTGAAATACGCAGAAGAGTGACGGAAATGCTGGAATTGGTACAGCTGCCCGGATATGAAAAAAGAAAACCCTCTGAACTTTCCGGAGGACAGAAGCAGAGAGTGGCTATTGCAAGAGCGTTGATCAACAATCCACAGGTACTTCTTCTGGACGAACCTTTAGGTGCTCTGGATCTTCAGCTCCGCCGTACCATGCAGGCAGAACTGAAGCGGCTTCAGAAAAAACTGGGGATCACATTTATCTACATTACCCATGATCAGGAAGAAGCCATTAATATGTCTGACAGGATTGCAGTGATGAACCATGGAACCTTTGAGCAGATCGGAACCCCGGATGAGATCTATAATCATCCACGAACAAGCTATGTGGCAACTTTTGTAGGAAATGCAAATATCCTGAAGGGAAAAGCAGTGCGGACAGAGGATGGAAAGGCAGTGGTAGATCTTGCCGGAGGCAGGCTTTCTGTGCTGTGTGAGGACAATACGGTTAAAGCAGGAGAGGATGTAACTCTTGCAGTAAGAAGTGAAAACATCAGAATACAGGAAGAATGTACCTGTGGTCTTCAGGCTCAGGTGAAAGAAAAGAGTTTTGCAGCAGGCCAGCTCCGGGTGATTCTGAGACTGTCAGACGGAACTGAACTGGTAGCCAGCCGCTATGGGATCGATGCGAAAGTGAAACCGGGACAGACAGTAAGCGTCTGTTTTGCACCGGAGGATGCTGTTTTTGTAGACAGATCCGGGGAGGGAAAGAATGAACAGGACTAAAACCAAAAAACACAGTTCTTCTGTGTGGATGATCCTTCCCCTTTATTTCTTTACCCTTGTGTTTGTGGCAGGTCCTCTTATTTATATGGTAGCGTTAAGCTTTGCACAGCCGGGAAGCGGTTCCGCGGTAGAGTGGAACCTGACTTTTGAAAATTATAAGAAGATTCTGGATCCGGTCTACCTTCAGACTTTTCGGGAATCTTTTCAGCTTGCCCTGACCAGTACAGCCCTGATCTGTATTCTGGGATATCCCTTTGGATATTTTATGGCAAAAATGTCTGAAAGCTGGAAAAAGAAAGCCATGCTTCTTTTGATGCTGCCCTTCTGGATCAATTCTCTGATCCGCCTTTATGGATGGATCATCATTCTTCAGAACCGGGGTATCCTGAATCATGTGCTGAAAACGCTGGGGATCATTGATAAGCCTCTGAAGCTTCTTTACAGTTATCCGGCCATTGTGGTGGGAATGGTGTATGTGCTGCTTCCGTTTATGATCCTTTCGGTATATTCCAGTGCGGAAAAGCTGGACTGGTCCCTTGTGGAAGCGGCCAGAGATCTTGGAGCAGGAAAGATAAAAGCTTTCTGGACAGTATCCTTTAAGCTGACTCTTCCAGGTCTTCTTTCAGGGGTTATCCTGACCTTTATTCCTTCTATGGGACTGTTTTTTATTGCAGATATTCTGGGAGGAAATAAGATCGTTCTGGTAGGAAGTCTGATTCAGGAGCAGATGACCAGAGGAAGCAACTGGCCTTTTGCGGCAGCCCTTGCCGTGGTACTGATGATCCTTACTTCGCTGATGATCGGTCTGTACCGTAAAATTACAAATGTGAAGGAACTGGAGGGAATCGGATGAAAAAGAATTCAAAGCTTTCCAGCCTGTATATGGGGATCATCTTTTTCCTTATGTACCTGCCGGTGGCAGTGGTGATTATTTTTTCTTTTAATGAATCCAAGCTTCCTGTACGTTTTACCGGTTTTTCGCTGAAATGGTATCAGGAACTGCTGGGTGACAGCGCCATGATCGAAGCCCTTGGAAACAGTCTGATCCTTGGTGTGGCAAGCTGTCTGGTGTCGGCTGTGATCGGAACTCTGGGGGCAGTAGGTCTGTCCAGGATTCACTGGAAGACCAAGGGGGCTCTGGAGTATATCTCCATTCTTCCGCTGATGATTCCTGAAATTATCCTGGGAATGGTGCTGATGGCATTTTTTTATTTGCTGAACATTCCTTTTGGGATGCTGACCCTGCTTCTGGGGCATACAGTTTTTTGCGTACCTTATATTCTGATGGAGGTAAAGGCCCGGCTGGCGGGAATGGATCCTTCTTTGGAGGAAGCAGCCAGAGATCTGGGGGCGGGAAGTTTTCGGGCATTCTGGGATATCACACTTCCTCTGATTATGCCGGCTGTAGTATCGGGATCACTTCTGGCGTTTGCCATGTCCATGGATGATGTGGTAATCAGTATTTTTGTCAATGGTCCAAGAATATCCACGCTTCCGGTCAAGGTGTATACACAGCTGAAAACAGGAGTGACACCGGAGATCAATGCCCTGTGTACTCTGATGCTGGTCTTTACTCTTGGGGTGCTTGCAGTTTATTATCTGGCAGGCAGATTGTTAAAAAAGAAAAACAGGCTCTTTTCAATAAAGAAAAAATAGGCTATACTAAAAAGGTACAGTTTAAATATTGCATAAAGAGGAGGACACTATGAAGAAATCAATTGTTATTGCATTATGTGCAGCACTTTCTGTTACTGCAGCAGCAGTACCGGTCAGTGCAGACAGTGAAAAGGAACTGGTGCTTTTTACCTGGGAAAATATGTTCCCTCAGGAAGTGCTGGACGGATTTGAAGAAGAGACGGGAATCAAGATCGTTTACTCTAATTTTGATACAGATGAAACTATGTTTGAAAAGCTGTCTATGGCGAAAGGCGGTGACTATGATATTGTAATCGCCGATGATTATATCATTGAAAATGTAGTTCAGGCAGGTCTTGCAGAAAAACTGGACCAGTCAAAGCTGACTGGATTTGAGAACATCAATCCCCTGTATCAGGGACAGTTTTATGATCCGGATAATGAATATACCATACCTTATGGAGCAGGCATTCCTCTGATCGTCTATGATCCGGAGATGGTAGACATTGAGATTAAAGGTTATGCGGATCTCTGGGATCCTTCTTTGGAGGACAGTATCGCTCTGGTGGCAAATTATCGTGTAATCAACGGTATTACAAACCTGACGCTTGGAAAGAGCATGAATGAAGAAGATGTGGAATCTATTAAAGAAACAGGCAAAAAGCTTCTGGAGCTGGCGCCGAATGTTCGTCTGATCCAGGATGATAATACACAGAATGCACTTTTGAACGGAGAAGCCAGCGTGGGATTTCTTTATACCTCCCAGGTGACTGCTGCTCTTGCAGAATATCCGGAACTTGAGGTGGTTTATCCGGAGGAAGGACTGGGCTTCGGCATTATGGGAATGTTTATTCCCAGCCAGGCGCCGAACAAAGATGCGGCATATCAGTTTATGGACTATATCCTTCAGCCGGAAGTAGCAGCACAGTGCACAGACTTTATCGGTTATTACAGTACAAATAAAGCGGCAGAAGAGCTGGTAAATCCGGATCTGGTTGTTCCGGATTCCGTGAAAAAAGGCGAGATCGTACAGAATGTAAGCGCAGAAGCAGAGGAACAGTACAACAAAAACTGGACAGAATTTAAAGCTGCCTGCGACTGACAGGATAAGGGGGTTACAGGATGGAAATTTACAAAGGTACTGCAACCTTTTCAGGAATTGCCATCGGTAAGATTTTATATTACAGCAGAGGTGAGTATCAGATACGTCAGTGTCTGGTGAGCAATATCAAAAAAGAGATTCAGGATTTCCATGGTGCAAGGATCCAGGTTCTCCGTATACTGGAGAAACTTTATGAGGAAAACCGGCAGATCAATGAGCAGGCTGCAAATATTTTTCTGGGGCAGATACGTCTCCTGAAATCAGAAAGCTATCAGAAAGCCATTGAAAGCTGTATTTCTTTGGAGAAGGTAAATGCTGCTTATGCAGTGATGACAAACAGGGATGAAGTAACGGAAACCTTCCGGAATCTGGAGGAACCTGTGGTACGCAGAAGAATCCAGGATATCCAGGAAGTTTCCGGAAGGCTGATACAGATACTGGGAGGAGCCTGTGTAAAGATCAATCTCGGAGAGGAGCCGGTGATCGTTGTATCAGAATCTCTTGCGCCCACAGAGATCATGGAGATGGATAAAGACAAATTGCTGGCTGTGGTCATGCACCATGGATCTGCGGTATCTCATACGTCTATCGTTGCAAAAACAATGGAGATCCCTTCTCTGGTAGATATAGAAGCCCATGATGAATGGGACGGACATATGGCCATTGTGGATGGTTATACAGGAACTCTGTATCTGGATCCAGATCAGGAGACAAAGAAAGAGTACAGAATCCGCCTTGAGGCGGACAAAAAGGAAAAAGAAGAACTTCTGAAGCTGAAAAATCAGGCAGATGAGACTGTAGATGGAAGAAAAATCGGTCTTTATGCCAATATCGGAAATATGAGCGACCTGAATAATGTACTTTATTACGGGGCTGCCGGAATCGGTCTTCTGAGGAGTGAATTCCAGTATTTGGGAAGAGAAAACTATCCCAGGGAAAATGAACTTTTCCGTGCTTATAAAAAGCTTGCAGAGACCATGGGAGACAGGCTTACTGTGATACGTACTGCAGATCTGGGAGCAGATAAGCAGGCATCTTATCTGGATATTCCGGAGGAAGCAAATCCAATTATGGGAAACAGGGGGATCCGGCTCTGTCTGGATCGTAAGCTGATGTTTAAGGCACAGCTTCGGGCAATTTACCGTGCAAGTGCATATGGTAATCTTGCAGTGATGTATCCTATGGTGGCTTCAGAATCTGAAATGGATGAGATCGAGGCTCTGGTCTGTGAAGTGAAAGAAGGGCTTAGGGAAAAGGAGGTTCCTTTCCGCCATATACAGACAAGTATTATGATTGAAACGCCGGCGGCTGTAATGATCAGCCGGGAACTGGCAAAAAGAGTGGATTTTCTCAGTATCGGAACTAATGATCTGACGCAGTATACCCTTGCCATGGACCGGCAGAATCCTCTTCTGAAAAATAAGTATGACGATCATCACCCTGCCATTTTGCGTATGATCCGGATGGTGGTGGAGGCTGGTCATGCAGAAGGAAAAAAGGTTGGGATCTGTGGAGAGATTGCAGCAGATACCGGACTTACAGAAACATTCCTGCGTATGGGTGTGGATTTTCTGTCAGTTGTGCCTGCCTGTATCCTTCCGGTACGAAAGGCTCTGCGGGAGACTGATCTCAGTGTAAAATGAGGATGGATTTATGCAAAAACAAAAAAGTAAAGTGATACTTCTTCCCTGTAGTTCTTACAGGGAAGAACTTGTTTATGAAGGTTTAAAAAAAGGTCTGGATCTTATGGGAGGTCTGGAGACGCTGGTAAAAAAAGAAGAAAAGATCCTTCTGAAACCGAATCTTCTGAAAAAAGCAGAAGTGGAAAAAGCCGTGATCACTCATCCGGTGGTAGTTGGTATGTTTGCGCGGCTTCTAAAAGAATATGGCTGTAATAATGTGATCCTTGCAGATTCCTGCGGACATGGAAGTACCAGAAAGGTAATTGCAGGAACCGGTATGGACCGATACATGGAGGAACTTCAGATTCCTGCTGTGGATTTTTCAGAAGGAATAAGGAAGCCGTATCCGGAAGGTGTCCAGGCAAAGGAATTTATGCTCAGCAGAGAACTTCTGGAGCAGGATTGTGTGATCTCATTATGCAAGATGAAGACACATGCTCTGGAACGAATCACAGGAGCAGTAAAAAACAGTTATGGATTTGTGCATGGATTTTATAAAGCAAAAGGGCATACTCTTTATCCCAGTGCGGACAGCTTCGCCCGAATGCTGGTGGATCTGAATCAATGTGTGGGGCCGAGGCTGTACGTTATGGACGGAATCACAGCCATGGAAGGAAACGGTCCCGGTTCCGGCGATCCTGTAGATATGGGAGTGCTGTTGCTGTCTAAAGATCCGGTGGCTCTGGACAGTGTGTTCTGTCATTTAGTGCATCTGAAGCCTCAGATGGTTCCAACGAATTACCATGGAGAAAAGATGGGGCTTGGAACCTGGAAAAAAGAGGAGATTGAGATTTTTACTCCGGAGGGGCAGATATCCATGGAGGATGCAGTTCAGAAATATGGAAACCCGCAGTTTCACGTAGACCGGAGAATTATGAAGCATGGAATCTGGGAAAAGATGGCAAAAGCCCTGAATATTTTTCAGAAGAAACCGTACATCGAAGCAGAGAAGTGTATCCGCTGTGGAATCTGCGTAAAAAGCTGCCCGGTGCCGGGAAAGGCTGTGGACTTCCAGGATGGACGGGAGCATCCGCCGGCGTATGATTACAAAAAATGTATCCGGTGCTTCTGCTGCCAGGAAATGTGCCCGGAGAAGGCGATAAAAGTTAAGTGATTTTTGTTTGTAGGGAAGGATTTTTATTTTTTGTTACCCACAGACGATGCATATGAGAAAAGGCAGATCATGTACTGTGCTGCGTTTCCTGGTAAACCTGTGCGCTGATTTG
>ENA-ORMO01001081-ORMO01001081.1-human-gut-metagenome-genome-assembly--contig:-NODE-1081-length-32580-cov-3.704443_pt1 | contig 32580 bp, 30 predicted proteins | sample MGYA00242106_ERZ509001 | MGnify/ENA primary metagenome ERZ509001 (study PRJEB26280, sample SAMEA2338736) | human gut metagenome | biome: human gut; feature: human-associated habitat; material: faeces...
TGAAAGCACGCTTTCAACGCATTTTCCTGTCCTAATCTTCGCATGGCTGAACTGTTACGAGAAATTACAGCAGTTTTTTAGAGCAGTTTTGACTGCTGACAAAGGACAGGGGGCCGGACTGGGTTCTAGGGAACGATCCTCAGATGGCTGTAGTCAGCTGCCGAGTCATCTAACTCTGTCACAATGCGGTTGTAGCGGAAAAACCAGTCTGTATTTCTGGCTCCTGTGTAAGCGGCAGCCTGGCTGACAGAGGCGCCTCCTCTCAGCATCATGGCAATCCCCAGTGTGCGCAGGTCATTCATGGTAAAGGCGGGGATTTTGCAGGCCAGACAGGCCTCTCTCAGACGCATCTGAAGGGAACGGACCGTCAGAGGGCGGCCGTACTTATTGAGAAGAAGGCTCTGCTCCCTGTTCTCCTCTCCTGCCGGACGCCCCGCAGTGAGCAGGCGTATGATTTCTGCCGCATCCTCAGGGACTTTGACGATCCGGCTTCTGGCACCTGAACTGCCTGAGCTTTTACGGCTGTCTGATACGGGAAGGCGAAGCCCTGTTCTCCCATGGGCATCAAGGAAAAACATGGATCGTCGAAGACTCACGAGCTCCTGAACCGTGAGGGCGCAGCGCAGAGCCAGGGTAACGGCTGTGAAGGTGGTCAAGTCATTGGTTTCCCTGAGCCAGCCGAGGACACAGTTTATTGCCTCAAAGGACGGGAGGGATTCCATGGAAAACTCCATCTCCTCGGAAGAGGAACTGAGAGAGGAAAAAAGCCCGGTATAGACCGGCATCAGGCCGTACTGTTCGGCGTGCTCGTCCAGAAAGCGTGCAAAGGCCCGGTATACCCTGAGATTGTAGTGAAGGGATGTTTCTTTGGCAGGCGAAGGGACTGAAGGCTCTGCGGGCTTTGAAGATGCTGCATCATTTGCAGAACCTTGAGATTTCAGATCGGACGACTGAAAATATTCCAAAATATGCTCAGGGCGAAGTTCAAAGAAGCTGCACCCGGCGCTGTTGCAGAGGGAGGCGATTGCGTACAGGTACTCTCTCCTGGTTCTCTCTTTTTTAAAACGGGAGCTGTAGGCCGAAAAAGCCGAGAGAAACAGCGGGGAGAAATAGGGGCTGAGGGACTGTAGGGATTCTTCATTCTTCTTATCCATAAAGCGGCTGGCCTCCTTTCTGATATCTTAAGTGATTCTAACTGATAATCTGCTCGTCTCTCAAGTTGGTTAAATAGTTATCAATATACTGTATAAAAATTCATAAATTATACAGGAAATATACAGTATTGCCGTATACAGGAGTACTGTTATGCAGCGGGAGTCTATAATGTAAAATGAGTATCTGTCGTAGGTGATATTTTTTGTTAGTGTGGAGGGAAGAAGGTTTTTGCTTTTTGAGAGAAGGCGGAGGGAAAAGTAAATAATTATAAAAAACGATTTCATAGGGCGAAAATTTTTTCATATTCCTTTTTCATGTTCTCTTTTTTTCTTTACTTTTTCTTATCCAAGACGTTCATGGCGCCGTTTATTGCGTTCTTGCCAACGGAGATACAACTTCTCTTTTAACTTCTTTTGACTTTCTGTTCTTTTTAGCTCCCTTCTATCTTCTTTAATCTTCTTCCTCTTTTATCCTCTTTCTGTCCCCTCTCCCCTTCATCCCTTTGGCTGTTTAATTCTGATTTATTCTTTCAATTCTTTTCTTTTAGCTGCTGCCGGCTCCTTAGCTCTCTTACCTGCTCTGCGAGGGGCCGTCTGATCTTTTTCCTTGTGATTTCTACCAGCCCCAGCTTCGTCATCTCTACCAGCACAGTCTTTACAGGGTCCCGAAGAAGCTCCAGTTCCAGAAGCCTCATTAATTCCTTCTTATCCTCATCGGCATCCATATCAATGAAGTCTACTATGATAATGCCGGAGAGGTTCCGAAGCTGCATCTGCCGGGCAATCTCCACTGCCGCCTCCCGGTTGATCCTGAGAATCGTCTCAGCCTGCGTCTTTTTCCCCGCATATTTTCCTGTATTTACATCAATTACGGTGAGAGCCTCTGTTGGCTCTATGACAAGATAGCCCCCTGATTTGAGCCACACGTGTTTTCCCAGCGCCTGCTCCATGGCAGTGTCCAGGCTGTAGAGCTTGGCAAGGGGGACCATAGTATCCTCATAGAAGGACAGCTTCTCCAGATCCTCTCTCTGATTCTCCTCCATATAAGTCCTGAGTGCGTCATAACAGTCTCTGTCGTCTGTCACAATCGCTTCCAGATTCTCCGCGTAGGTATCCCGGATACTGTTCACATAAGAAGGCTCGGATGAAGACAAAAGGCTGTAGCAGGTACGCCAGCCGGCTGTGGCAAAAAGGCGGCTTTTCCGCTCCTTCAGAAGCTCAAGCTCCCTGAGGATGCTCTGCATGTCTGCCTCTCTCGCGTTTGTCCTCACAATGATGCCGAAGCTGTCGTCCTTTTTCTCCTCCAGAATTTTCTTCAGACTTTCTTTCCAGGCTCCGTCCCTGATTTTTCCGGAAAAGCCTATCTGGTTTTTTCCAAGGGTCAGCACCAGATATTTTCCTGTAAAATTCAGGTTTGAGGTGAGCACCGGATCCTTGGTCTTTACGGCATCCCGTTCTACCTGGACGATAATTTCATCCCCCGCCTTCGGCAGACGCTCTTTTGCCCTGACAGGGAAGCCATCGGACTTTTTCATCCACCCTTCCTCAGTCCCATTCTCCTCGCCTTCTGTTTTTTTCCGGTTTCCCGCCTGTGCGGCAGCTATCTCATCAGTAAACAGGTGCCTTTTATTTTCCTTCAGGCTGTAGTAGCCTATCTGCCCGCTGCCCAGATCCACAAAGGCAGAATTAATATTTTTTACAATATTTTTTACCTTTCCGATATAGATATTCCCCAGGATTCCCCGGGAATCTGCCGGTTCCAGATTCAGAGAACGGCACTTGCCGTCCTCGGTAAGTGCCGTGAGAATCTGACCGTTCCATCTCGTAATCAGAAGCTTATTTGATTTCCTCTCCATAGTCCTCCAGAGCCACGAACCTGTGGCCGTTCTCATCTTCCTGATCGCCGTAAACTTCTTCCCTCTGAATCTGGAAGGCAAACGGCGGGTACTCCTGCCCCATGGACTCAAAGTAGGCGCCTATCACCTGCTCCGGCCGCACGTTGGCTGTACTTCCGGCAGAGATCTTCATAAAGATGCTCCCTGCTCCTGTTTTTCCTGAGCCATTGTCAATAGTATAGTCATAGATATAGGGCTTCAGATCCATCTCCTTTGTTCCCTTTTTCGTCTTTTTCACAACCTCGATGGAATCTCTCTTTAAAAACTCTGCCAGTCCGTCCCAGAACGCCTTCTCATCCTCCGGCTCATAGCCCTCCTTAAACCACATGGTATAGTCGGCTGCCGCCACCAGAGCCATGGCGTTTTTGGCAGAATCCGGAAGTCTCCGGTAGGACGTCACCGTGATCCCCTCCACATTGACAGCATTAATCCGGCGAACCATCTCTTCTGAGCTGTCTGTGTCAAGCACCTCAATATCCATGTACTCTCCATTGCTGGTGAGTCCCACGCCCAGAGGAGCGGCAAAGGACATGATCTGGTGAGGGCTGAATCCCTCGCTGTAGCGGATATTTACGTCAGCCCGGCGCATGACCTTCTGGAAATACCGCATAATGTCCAGGTGGCCGATAAATTTTACAGCGCCCTGCTTCCTGAATTTAATTCTTATTTTCATAGCAGACGCCTCCCTTATACTTTAATGCACCGCAGGCAGAACATTTCTGGCGGCAGTTCGGTGTAACCGTCTCATTCATGGCCTGGTTCCACTCCCTCTTTAAAAACTCCTTTGTCACTCCGGCGTCAATGAAATCCCAGGGGAATACCTCGTCCAGGGAGCGCTCCCTGAGGGTATAGAAATCCGGATCCACGCCGCAGGTTTCAAAGGCCTTCATCCATACGTCATTCTTAAAACTCTCCGACCAGGAATCATAGAGGGCCCCATTCCGGTAGGCCTCCTCAATGACTGCTGCCACCTTTCTGTCTCCGCGGGCCATGACGCCCTCAAGGACCGTCACATCTGCCTCATGCCAGTTGTAGCGCAGGCTCTTGTGATTCAGCATGGACTTCATCCTGTCATTTACTATATGAGCCTTTTCCAGATACTGCTCCTTTGTAAACATCGTAGCCCACTGGAACGGGGTGAACGGCTTTGGCACAAAGAAGGAGGTGCTGGACACGACCTGCACCTTTCCGACTCTCTGATCCTTCGGAACTTTATAGTACTCCTCAGCCACCTTCTCAGCCAGCTCGGCAATCCCCTCCATGTCCTCCTTCGTCTCCGTCGGAAGGCCCAGCATGAAATAGAGCTTCACCCGGTTCCATCCCCCAAGGAAGGCATCGTGGGAGCCGCGGAGAATATCCTCCTCTGTCAGCCCCTTGTTAATGACATTTCTAAGCCTCTGGGAGCCTGCCTCCGGCGCGAACGTAAGGCTGCTCTTCTTCACATCCTGCACCTTGCTCATCACGTCCAGGGAGAAAGCGTCGATTCTTAAAGACGGCAGGGATACATTGACTCCTTTTCCGTCAAATTCATCGATGAGAAAGTTCACAAGGCCCTCCAGCTGCGTGTGGTCGCTGGAGCTTAAAGAGCTCAGGGAGATCTCCTCATGGCCGGTATTTTTTAACATCTTATAGGCCAGATCTTTTAAGTATTCAAGGTTCCTCTCCCTCACCGGGCGGTACACCATTCCCGCCTGGCAGAACCGGCAGCCGCGGATGCAGCCGCGCATGATCTCAAGCACCACCCTGTCCTGGGTAGCCTTGATAAACGGAACCACCGGTTTTTCCGGATAATACGTATCGCTCATTTCCATCACAAGCTGCTTTGACACCGTCTCCTTAGCATGGGGGTTGTTTGGAACCATCCGGTCTATGGTTCCGTCCTCCTTGTAGAATACATCGTAGAAGGCCGGCACATAGATGCCCGGGATCTCGGCCGCCATCTCCAGGAACTCTCTCCTGCTGCCGCCGTTTCTCTTGTTTTCCTTATACCGATCCAGAAGGTCAAAATACACCACCTCTCCCTCGCCCATGTAGAACAGGTCGAAGAACTCGGCAATCGGCTCCGGGTTGTAGGTACAGGGGCCTCCGCCGATGACAATGGGATCCTCCTCTGTCCTGTCGGCTGCGTGAAGCGGGATCTGGGACAGCTCCAGCACCTGGAGAATATTGGTGTAGCACATTTCATACTGAATCGTAATTCCGAGGAAATCGAACTCCTTTATCGGGTCCTGGGATTCCACGGCAAACAGAGGAATCTGCTTCTCCCTCATAATCCGGTCCAGATCAAGCCACGGGGAATACACCCGCTCGCAGTATACGTCCTCTCTTCGGTTGAACATATCATAGAGGATCTGGATGCCTAAGTGGGACATTCCGATTTCGTACACGTCCGGGAAGCACATCGCAAAGCGGATGTCTACTTTTTTCGGGTCCTTAATGACCTCGTTGATCTCTCCGCCGATATAGCGGGCTGGCTCCTGAACACTGAGTAAAATTTCATCACTTAATGCTAGTTTTTTCATGATTTCAAACACCTTTTATTGTGCAATTTACACAAACTCAATTTTCTCTTTTTTGTGGCCTTTTGGGGCGGTTTCAGGACTGAAATTGCTGTTGATTTTCAGCCCATTTTTGCCGGTTTTTCTGTTTCGGCGACAGCTGCCTCAAAAACCTGATTTTTGATACTAAGTGGGGAAAACAGAACGAATTAGCATAATTATGCAGATACGGATTCATAATCCTCGTCTGTAAGCGGGACAAATAATTCATCCTGTCCCAATTTCTCCCCTCTTTCAGGGCGAATATTTTCCCATACTTCTTCCAGCATTGTACAATCATAGGCAATTTCTTCCTGATAGACGTATACTTCTTCTGTGAAGTCTGGGGAAGCATGTCCCAAAAATTCGGAAATCGCTTTCATATTGACTGCGTTATTCTTCAGTACACTGGCATACATATGTCTTAAATCATGCCAGTGGACCGGAGGCAATCCGCACATACAGGTCAATTTATAAAAATCATCTGAAAAGCTTTTCCGGTGAAATGGCGTTCCATCGCAATGACAGCAGATATAATCCATCTCACAAAAATTTGGTACAAAGAGTTTTTGTCTCTCGTACCAGGCTCGCCGGACAATCAACTCGTCAGCTACCCAGTCAGGTATTGGGATACTTCGGATTCCGTTGGGTGTTTTGGTTTCCAGCTGTTGTGTAATAAGGTTGTTATCTGCCTCATTCTTGAGGCTGCGGCCCAACTGTCTATCAATATAAATGGTATTTGATGTAAAGTCAACATCGGAATACTTAATCCCAATCGTTTCGGAAATCCTGGTTCCGGCTGTTAAGGACAGCAGAAGCGGAATATACATATCCTGGAAATTTTGCCTGCATTGATAAAGCAACTGCCGAATCTGGGCAACCGTATAAGGAGCGACATTTCGCTTTTGGCCTATGGGAAGCTCTTTTTGAAGGTTCTGTATAGCCGCAATACTGGGATTAAAGGTAATATGGCGGTTTTTACAGGCGAAATCAAAAATCTGCCGAGTTGTTTTCGCGCTCTGTTCTTTGACAGAATCATAAGGAATATTCCGAATCGCTGTTTCCAGATCCTCGATTGTTACCGCCTTTAGCTTCTTTTTTTCTCCTAATGAGGGTAACAGATAATTATACAATACATTTCGATAGACCTGATAAGTATTATAACGGATTCCTTTTTGCTCTATCATATAATCATAGAACCAATAGTCAAAAACTTCTTTCACTGTATACTCAAAAGGAATGTATTCATTTTTGACCAGTTCCGCAATCAGTACCTCTTTCGCCTTAATGGCCTCGGCCTGTGTTCTAAAACCGCTTTTTTGTGTGTTGTAAATATCGCCCGACTTAAAATACAAAGTAAATCGGAAACGATACCTATTTTTGTCTTTTGAAATATCTCCATTGAATTTGTAAGAAATGATCGGTCCGTAGTAAAAGGTAGGATTGATGTCTGGTTTTTGAATTTTCATAATCATTCCTCCTCTGGACACGGAAGCATAACACCGACAGCATTTCGCGCGTCATCGTCAGCATCCATAACACCACAGTAAATATTAAATGTGGTTAATACGGATTTATGCCCAAGCAGCTTACTTACATCTTCGAATGGAACTCCTTTTTCAATCAACATGGTTGCGAACTGATGCCGCAGCGTGTGGAATGAGATTGGCGCAATATTTGCATGATAGCAGGTTCTTTTTAATGCAGACAGCAGCGTCCCCTTTTTCTTCCTCTTTCCATATGGTGAGATAGTTACATAATCGGTATCTAACTCTTTATCGCCTTTGGCGATTCGATTTTGAAGAATTTTTTCGTTAAAGGCTTTTTTCTTCTCAAGCTCATCAAAGAGAAAAGCTGGAACATGCAGAAGGCGACAGCTGTCTTTTTTAGGCTTTTTTTCTTCCATATAGTTGGAATAAATAAAATTTCCGTTACTATCAGCCAGATGATAGTTCGATGTATACTGTCGGGCGATCCGGATTGTGTGCCGTTCCGGATCAAAATCTTCGTATCGAAGGCCTCTGACTTCTCCGCTTCTGAGTCCGGCAAAAAGTCCAAGAAGAATTTCAAAATAATATCCCGGGTGCTTTGAGGCCTCCTGAAGCAGCTTTTTTAGATCTTCCTTCTTCAAAAGTTCAATTTTAGCAATTTTTCTGGGAACGTCTATCAGTTCTTCTCGGATGTCCTTTGGGATCAACCCATAAGCATATGCGTCCTTTAGAATCTTTCGCAGAAATTTCCTTGAACACTCTCCTGCCGATTCGCATATGGGGATACAGCGCTTTATAATGTCATTAATGTAGTCAGCGGTTACATAGTTCAGTAAGACATCCTGAGTGATGTTAGGAACAATCAAGTTCCTGACTGCCCATGCGCCGATCGTTTTTGTGCTTGTATCCGTGTTGCGAATAAAAATTTCTGTCAGCCAATATTCAATATACTCCTTAAAAGTGTATTGAATATTGGCCATTTTCTTGATTCGCTTTAAATCTGCTTCATACTTTTCTTCACTGAGTTTTTGGGCTTCTTCTGCCGCCTGTTTTGTTTTAAAGCCTCCTTCTGACGTGTAAGAGATTGTAAAATTATTTAAATTGACTGTACGCTTTACAAATCTCCAGCTATCATTAACAAATTGTACTGTATTCTCCATATTTTACCCTCCATGAGCATTTAATGGAGAAATTGATAATTCGTATAAATTGTACTATAGGTATATTAATCTGTCAAAGTGTTCTTAATCTGTCCATTTATGGTACATTTGGTGTCCTAGCATTTGAAATCAGCCGAGATGCTTCCTGGCTGAAGTTAATTCGTTCCTTCCAGCCAACTGTCAAAACTGGACTTAATAATCCGGTAATTGGTTCCGACTTTAATGACACGGAAAGGACTCTTATCTTTATATACTTTTCTGATATATTCATAAGCTTTTGTCCGGCTAACGCCAAGAATATCTTTTACCTCTGTAATACTATAAACCTTTGCATCCATATGGTTCACCTCATATTTTCACGAACACAAATAATATCTGTTTCTTTATCTCCAATTCTCCAAAGCAATTTGTACCGTATTATCCCGTCCCCGGTACATGGAGTTACCCTAGCCGCTGATTTTTAGCGGCTCAATGCTGACTGAACTATAAAAGAACGGCCAGCATCTCCCCCGTTTGGTGGGCGATTTCCCATGCAAGTATCCGACAGTCTTCATCCTCGCTGATACATCCATACAGAAATGCTTATTTTCATTTCCGGCTCGAATACTGCCTTCGTTCTAGGGCAACTGAACCTATTTAATTATCAATGTACAAAGCTAAGTAAGTCTTCATTAAATAAATAGTAGAAGTTGCGTTTAAATTGAGACTTTTGGGGAATATTTTTTACTTATTTGGAATTTTTGTGAAACTGATTTTATGCAGTGTACTGGAGCAGATAAGTTTCATACCCCTCAGGATCTGCCTCCTTTAATGCACTATCCCGAAAGCGAAATTCCGGATAAACACAATAACCGCTTCTGGCAAGCACACCTGTTGGTACTCCCAGCCCATGACGAATCAACCAGGGCAGAATATTGTCACCATTGTTATTTGTATCTATGAATGCACAATCTTTTTCACACCTTCTACTGAGGTTTACCGTTAGCGTATTCCAAAGTTCAGGGTATCCTGCATCCCAGTCCAACAGCTGTATCGCAAGATTGCCGTTTTGATACGAACGAATCTGAAGGGTTATCTGGATAACTCTTCCATACTTTTCTAACTTTAAATATTTTGGCATTATCTCTTCTCCTTTTTGTCTACTTCCTTCTTACATCCAGTCAGCCCGGCCGTAATAAACCGAACAGCCAGACAATACCCCTGACGAAACATCGCTCGGTTTTCATCAGAATTACGCTGATTGACTGCTGCATTATATTGGAGATAAAAAGGCCATTGCTCTTTTGACAGAGTAGTTTCTAACTTTCCTAAAGCGGAAAGGATTTCCTGCCGTCCTTTTTCAGGACAGTCCAGTTTTGCATCAATTCCAGTCTGCAACGTGCCGTAATACAGTTGGTCGAGAAAATCTCCTTCTGCTCCTGCAGCAGCAAAATCGCATAGGGTTTCCGGAATGAAAAACGGGGGGTTCTCATTTTCTAAAGCATTTCCGATCTGTTCCAGTGCTGCGATCAGCCTGGGAAGCTGGCTTTTAAAAAATTTTTTTCCCATTTTGGTTTCATAAAATTCCATAAATACTTCCCCTCCTTTTTCTTAGGCCGCTTCCCTTTCCAAAACCTGAGGGTCTTCTAAAGGAGCACCCTCCGCTTCTGCACAGAAAGCCGCTTCCATCAAATCTGCTTCCAAAATATCTGCCAGAAGCTTCCCCCGCAGGCTTCCGTGCCATATCTTTGACTGTTTCTTCCGAAGCTCCATTAACTCCTCTGCTCTCAGTTCTGCGCTCATCTGCGCCAGACGGTTGTCTTCCTTTGTCATGTTCTTCTGGATAAATCTCTGCCATTTTTTGAGAAAATGTTTTGCTTCCTCAATTTCGGGCGTTTGTTCATCATCATAGGTTCGTTTTTGGCGAATCGTTCCCCCTGGCTCCACTTCCAGCAAGTAAAACGGTACATCCGGCTGTTCTTTTTTTCTCAGGAAAAACAGATAAGTTTCCTGTCTTTCAATCCGCTCAAAGTAGATGCCGCTCCAGGTCACACAAAGCTTCAATGCCGTTCCTTCCCGGATAATCTCTCGGATTCCATCCGGAACAATAATCCGATATTGTTCGTCCTCAAAGGCATATTGATCTTTCAGCGTCGGATAGATTGCGTCAACCTTCGGGTACTTTTCCTCCATTTCCCAGATTTTAGAAGCCGTATTTCTCCCGCCAAGTTTTTCGATCATTTTATGATGGCTTGCAATGATATCTTTGGGCTTAAAGAAAATTTCCTGCTGCGTATCCAATCTCAAAGCCTTCGCCATATTCAAATAGTCGCGCCAGGTAGAAACCAGTTCTTTGGTTGTACATAGGACACGATCGCACTGCTTTGTTAGGTAATTGTATATTCGTTCCGGAGACATTCGGTCTAAAATGAAAGACAGATCCTGCACAGACAGGTCGCATTCCTGAAACCACAGGATCTTTTGATCCGATATATACCGCCCTGACTTCATTTCGAATTTCAGCCATTCCAGAAACAGGTAACCGCCCTGGTGTTCTTTTAGCCGCTGCAGTCTTCCACGGTCAAGACCTAATGATTTGGCCAGGCTGTTAGAAGGAATGCTCTTCAAGTTGTACGCTCCGTCTAAAACAGAATGGATTAGACCAAAGAAGCCTGCCTTTGCCAGCTGCTCCAACAATGGGAAGCGTTTCCATTCTCTTAAGTATTGATCTGGTAATATGCGGGAACAATGGCGTCCCATCTCTGGCAGCCCGGTCCTTCCTAGCAGTGTTTTTTTCAATCCAGGCAGGTTTCGCCGGTATAGAACTCCGCGATACTCCCGGTTTAGATCCTCACAATTCCAGAACCACCCATAAGTTTTTACTCCCTTAATCCATCGCTGCGTCCCATTTTTATAAGTTCCATAGTAGTATTCTTCACCATTCCAGTTCTGATCGTAGAGAACCCGTCGCTCTTCAAAAAAGCTGCGGTATGGATTTTCATACTGTCCTGGAGAATACCAGCGTTTCAGTTTAAATTGCCGGAGAACAAATTTATCACTGCATGGCTGAATCAGATATGCTGTTTCCGCCTCTGTACTGAATTTTCCGGCTCTTCCCCTTGCCTTAAACTGAATTTTATGATGACATCGGCGGCATACGCCGATTTTATTATGTTTCGGCTTTCCTGCAATCGGTACAATCTGACCACACCAGGTACAGTACCCTTCCTGTTTCTTTTTCCTGGAATACTCATAGAACAGGTAATGTTGCTGCATCCCCTGACGATCCGCCCACATATCCCAATCCTTTGGGAGCTTTGGAATTTCCGATAATTCTTTATCCCATGCATCCGTTTCCTTCCGGTGCCGTTTTTCCAACCGTTTTTCCAGAATCGACCATTGAAAAGAGCGGATTGCGGTCTCTCCATCTTCTGTCTTCCCCAGATATTCTTTGATTATCCGGTTGCTCTCTTCGCTGATAAAAAAGCGGTAACCGCCAAAATATCTCGGCCATCCCAGATGTTCCAGTGTTGCACTTTTCCATTTGCCATGTTCAAAGTCCCATGTCTTATAATTTTCATTTTCCCGGTCAATTAAAAGTTCGAACATCGGCTTTCTAGCTCCAAGCCGAAGATCTCTAGTGAAGTAAAATCCTGCCATAAGGATTCCCTCTTTCACCTGGCAATTGATGTGTATATCATACTGATACGTATTTCTTGCCCCATAATAGCTTTTTTCCTGCACCGGACAATCGCTGGCTGCTTTTTCAAGCATTTGAGCATCCGCTTCAAGCGGATAGGCTGTCAGCAAGCGTTTTTTCTGCATCTTTCATTCCTCCTAAAGGGTTTCCATGGACGTCATACCAGATATCAGGGAAGTACTTTTTACCGTCCACGATAAATACCCCTGCTTCTGCAATCTCCTGGCTGTCCTCTTCTTCTTTCGCCAATCCTAAAATATCCCCCGGTTTTCCTTTTGCAGCCGGCTCTTTTCCCCGTACAATTACAAAACCGGATTGTGCTTCGCCATGTTCTGTTCTTACCCGATGATTTCTCGTTCTTCCCGGATGTTTTATCAGATAATGGAGACTGTGTACTACAAATTCCTCTAGTTTTAACTGTTTCACTAACTTTAACCTGGTACAGGAAATTTTACTGTCCCGTCCATCCTCGTCGATATCCCCATCAGCTAAAACCATATAATATACGGCCTGATCCCAATAAGGGTAATAAGTGAAACAGTCCAGAGGATCTTCGGCACAGTGAAATCCCCGTTTTGCACAGTCTGCCGCCGGTTCCTGATTCCAGATGTCTATTTCGTACTGAAACCGGTGACCGCCGGATGTGCAGGATAAATCCGGGTCAAATGCTTTATATGCGATCATCATGCTGCCTCACTCTCCTGGTTCTTAAACTTCAAATCTCCCCGTTCTTTAAAGCTGTAATAAGTGTCCCCACCTATGACTATGTGATCGACCAAGGAGATACCCAATAAATCACCGGCAAGCTTGATCCGTTTTGTGATCTGCAAATCCTCCGTACTGGGAGTCGAATCCCCAGACGGGTGGTTATGGACACACAAGACATGAGCCGCGTTGCTTAAAATGGCATGTTTAAAGATATTCGGTACATCAACAATACAGCTGGCGATTCCTCCAACTGCTGCCACTTCAAACGCGACCGGAAATAATTTTGCATCCAGAGAAATCACAGCAAAAACTTCCCGATCCGCCATGTCGAAAATAGGTTTGACCATATCGGTTACTGCTTCCGGTCTGCTAAGAGGTCCGACTCCGCACAAGCTCTTATCCGTTCTTTTCATTTGAATCTGTACAATGCTGACCCATTCTCCCGATTCCAAATCCTTCATACTGTCCAAAGTCTTATTAATTTTTTCTTGTTCCATCTCATTCTCCTAAGATTCATAGCAGTCAAATAGAGACAGCTGCTGAGGTCCTGATGGTTCCTTATTTTGGGCGTCCTGCTGAGAATCGGCAGGCTTCGATACAGATACTTCTTTTGCCTTTTTGCCGGATCTCTTTTTTGTGCTGGATTTAACTGCAGAGGATTTTTCTTTTTGCACTGTTTTTTCCCTTGCTTTGCGGAATGCCTCTTCTGCCTCTTTCTGCGCTTTCTCATATTGTTCTTTATCATCCAGCGCATAATATTCCTGAACCCAGCGATAAGCGGTATCATATGGCACTGCAAGTCCCGTACGGATATGCTGATTCTTTTTCTCATCGTCCACTAATTGCCAGGCCTGTTCCATGAGATACTCCACACAGCGCTGCAGCGTCTTATAGGGCTTTAAAATCTGCTGTTCGATTGCACATTTGCCGCACTGGCTTATCAGGTAAGCTCCGATTACATCTGCAAAATAGGGATCCTGTAACAGATTCATTTCATCGAGCAATTTGCTCCTGGCTGTGTGATAGGTTTTCTGTGTCGATCCCCCATCGATCAGGAAATAACGTTTTCTGGAAAGGAATGCCTCTACATTTTGCTTCGGTACAGCATATTTTTCTGCGAGCTTTTGCAGCTCTTCCCTCATTCCAAGCTGCCGGAGCTTCGCCGCAGTCTGATTCATTTCATGAATATCCGGAATGCTCTCTAAAATTTTTTCAATCATCTCTGTCTTCTCCTCTGAAAAAGGACCGGCAGCAGAATGCTTCCGGCCCTAAAATTTATGCAGCAGGTTCCAACTCCCGCTGTTCTTCTGTCTGTTCCTTTTGTGACTCATTTAAGGGGTTCTCATTCTTCTTCTCCTCCCGTTCCAGAAGTTCTAACAGTGCCAGGATAATTCCCTTGCACCAGTCGTTCGGCCATTTTTCCATATAGGCCCGGATTTCCGAAATTACTGTATCCCATTCCGAATCGGTAAGGGTCCTTCCGCAATACCGTTTGTAAAATCCATAGCTTTCCTGCATGGCGTCCATATAAGGAATTTCCAGTGCCTGATCCAGATTACTTAAGAAAGCGGTCAAAAGAGGCTCGCCTTCGTAATCGTCCATCAGACGCTGCAGACCAATGGCTTCCCCACCGCTGAAGAACAGGTACATGTCATTAAACAGGTTCTTGACTAACATCTGATACTTCATGTTCTACCTCCTTTACGATGCCTTTAACTGTCCGAAACTCATTTGACCTTTCAGACCCGTGTCCGGTTCTGTCGCCGCTCGTTTCCGGAAAGCCGTTTTTCTGCCTTCCAGCCTGGTTCGGCAACGATGAAATGCCATAGTCAGGTCGCGCTGCCGGATTTCTCTCTTGATCGGCAATGCCTCCTGCTGATCGATAACAGACTTTAAACGAGAAACACAGGAAAGCAGGTTCCTGGCATTTTCGTAATCCTTATCATTTTTCCGCTTCTTCATGGCAGGATAATGGAGTACAAGCCACTGGTAATCCGGGTTCCCCTCATAAGTATTCCAAATTTCTTTTGCCTTCTGTTTCATTTGCTCCTCATTTGCCATATAGGATTCCTCCATCTTTGGCGGTAAAGGTGCATAATAATTTTCCGGATAGTCCTCTTCGGATGAACACGCTTCCATCTTCTGCCGAAGCCGCTCCAAACCAGACCGAAGCCGGTTTAAATATTTGCCATCCGTTGCATCGAACCCGGGTGCCCCCTGTTCTTTCCATAAAAGCCATCGGTCGAACAGGACTTCCATGCGGTGGTCCAACTCTGCAAGCAGCTTATCCTGTTCCTGCTTTTTGCTTGTGATAACAGTTGCCCCACAGTAGCCGTCACAGCATAAAAGTTCCAATGTTTCATCCGAGGCAACCGTTCCGCAGATATAGCCGCTTTTTCGATAACTGCAGCCATACCGGTATCTGCCGGCTAAGCGGCCGTTTAGTTCTTCCTTTTGATTAAAATCTGCATTTCTGCAAGTTTTGCATGAATGTTTTTCCAATATCCATCACCCTTTCTGCAGCGTTTTACGCTGCCATATCGATCCCTTCTTCCCTGTCATCACAGTTTTCTGGATCCATTTCATACAAATCGTTCCACTCTATTTGTCCATCAATTTGTGGTTCTGATTTTGAAGCCCCTCCATACAACCACCAGTGAAAAACGGCTTCTCCGCTGGACCAATTTCCGTCTGTTTTTCCCGCTGCTCTCCTGACCTGAACCATCCGGTCAAACGCATGGATATAGGCTTTCTGATATCCTGGATAGCGTTCAAACTCTCTTACCCGGTTCCGGAAGCTAGCCTTTGGACAGCCAATACAGCCCAGGCGCCGGAATCCCTGATCATAGAGTTCACAATACGGGACTCCATATTTTCGAATGAACAGCCAGACGTCTTCCTCTGTCCAGTCCAGGATCGGATTCAGTACCCGCTTGCCTTTGATTGTACAGGTTTCTACTTGCCTTCGAAGCTCATCATTGTCACAATTCAGGTAGATTTCCTGCCGCTTCTTTACATTTCTCCCCAGTATTTCCGCAAAGCCGCGATTGGCTCTTCCAGCACTCTCCTGCCAGCGAACCCCTGTAACGGTAAAGCATCCTTCTCCACCGGATTCTTTTAAGGCTTCGCAGCAATATCTTGCCTTTCTGGTCGGCGGAATCTGCTTTTTGGGGATCAGCTGCCACATAGATAATGGCGGCCGGTCTATCATGACCTGCGGATAACTCTGACGGATGAATCGTACCAATTCCGGCGGATCCACAGTTGTCAGATGATAGTGCGCCTCAAATCGGACGCCTGCCATCTGCGCCAGTTTATAAATTGCTACGCTGTCTTTTCCGCCGCTGAAGGCCAGGTAGTAGCCATTCGGATGCATACGAAGCGCCATTTCTTCGAAAGTCTGAAACAGGCGAATGGCACGGTCTACCTTTGGCTTCAACATATCAAATAAGCATAATTGCTCCATAATCTCCCGTCCTTTGCGTAAATTTGCTGCTTAAGACGGAAAAGCCATGCTTACGGTGTGTCTTTTTACGCCGCTTACCGCATAGAGTCGAGACGCCGGCTCACAGCCGCCGGCATCTCTTGCGGCAACCGGAATTTTTTCCGGCAATGAGAATCAAGAGCATGCTAAATTTGTAAAGGAATCTCCGCATATGCAATCCGGCGAATTTCCAGAATTTTTACGTTGGAAATCTTCCGGTAGGGATGGGTCCTGTTAAAGTTTGATACCCAGTCGCTTAAAATGATCTCAGCTTCCATGTCAAAGTCTTCATGGTCCATACTGAGAAACAGGTATTTAACGGCTGTCCGGTAATTCTGCCTTACTGTCAGATAAGCATACCGTATCGCATACAGCGGAACCGATATTCTGGCTGTCAGCATTTGAGATGGATGAAGCTTCTTAAGAAGTTCCCGATACTCCGATGTAGCTGGCAGAGTACCGCCAATTCCGGTTGCACTAAACTGCACAAGGTCTGCAAATTTGTGAATATGCATCGCTGTTCCTTTCTACTGGTATAAGCTCCTTTTTGTCTCTCTTATAAAGATAGGGGTGGTCGGACAAAAACTCATCCGGTTCCAGCAGTAAGGTATTTACTTCCCTGATTACCTCACAGAGGTTTTTTATTTCTGATTCCGAAGAATAGGGACTGAGCAGTACCTCATGGACGCTGCTGGGAATCACCAGCCAGTCACAGTCATACTGGTTTGCGTATGTTTCCAGTACATTCGGGTATAGAATGGCAGAGGCGCCATTCCAGTTTAATGCGTTTGTCAGGGCGTAGATGGGTGGATTCAATTCCCTGTCATAGATCATTTCTTTTGGGAGAATGTCTTCGTGACTTTCCAAGTATTCATGCACCGAAAAGAACTTTTCCGGCTGCTGCTTTGCCATGTTCCCAAGGGCGATTTCATATAATTCGTCCGGTGTGGTATCCCACATGCTCATAATTTGCTCCTGAATTAAGATACTGCCGATCGGATGATACAGGTAGAATACCGCTGACAAATCCAGATAGGGAACATGAGGAGTCGTTTTTAACAGCTGACTGTTCCGCTTCGTATTGATGAGCTTTAAGTAGATTCGGTCTTTTACTCGTGAAAAATCCGGAATATCCATGCCAACTTCCTCGCCCACTCCATCGAAATCCTGAGCTTCTTCGCGAAATTTTTCAATTAACTGCCGGGCAGTATCACTGAAATCCTCCTTACCGCAATGATCCAAATAGTTTTGATAATAGTCCTCCACATTAAAGCGGATGCCCATATGCTGTCCTTTTTTTCGTATCAGCAGTCCCGTACTTTCTATGTCATTTGTTATCAGTACAGTGGACAATTTTACTTCTTCATTACTTGTCGCTTGTTTGGACATTGCTTCCAGCAGTTTTTTTGCATACTCTTTTAGTTTCATCATTCTCTTCTTTCCTCCATTCTTTGAGCTTTCTTTTCACTGTAGATGGGTCACAATTCAGGTATTCTGCAATTACCTCATTACTGTATCCTTTTTCTTTCAGCACAATGAAAGCCTGCTGTTCTGATTTCATCCCATCGGAATTTCTTAATTGGGATATGTCGAAGTCGTTCTTTTGATTCCGGCCTCGTTCATACAAAGTCCAGGCTTTGCTCGCACCAACATTCAGGATAATTGCAATTAGAAGGCTGTAGCAGCCATCCAAGTCATAATGGATTTTCAAGTTTTTCTCTGCACTCAGATTCCTCCTTCCCAGCCTTTTCTCCAACAAAAAAAGACACCAAACCCATACTTTAAAGTTTGATGTCTTTCTGATATTGGCACAAAAGCCTTTTTCAGTTGTTAAAAAATATGCTTCCGGTCATTGCCGGAACAAACGTTGTCTGCAATCAAAGGACTGCATAAATCAACTATCGCTTTTATTTTACCACCATATATGGCATTAGTCAATTTCTATTTTCTATATATTGTGTATCTTCTTTCCTTTTTGATTTTAACCGCCACGGTAGTCCAGACCGGCTTTTTCCGCCTGAACCATTTGATCTTTCCGATCAATGTGGTAAATCCGATTCCCCTTTTTAAAATTTGCTCCCGTCTGCTTAAAATGAAAAGCTACCTGACTTGCAACACACTGGGACCACAGTTCCAAAACCCATGCAAAATCACACATTCTGGCATCGTTTCCCGATTCACCTCCACAGATAACCTGTTCAATTTTACCCGTTTTGAAATAATCCGCAATATGAACTGATCCCAGCAGAGGCTCAAGAATAATTTGACGATGTTGAATTGGTAAGTCCAGAAAGATTGGAAGACGCTCATCTGCCCTTTTTTGGTCTTCACAGGTACAAACGATGGTTACATTCTCATAGCCAGTTCCCCAATCTTTAGGAATACAGTCTAAAAAACGGTGAATTCGTTTTGTTATGATCACAAAACTCAAATCCTTTCGAGCAGCAATCATCTGCCAGACTTCTGGCCTCCAATCATCCGCTTCTTCCAAGAAAAAATCCGAAGTCATGCACGTATAAACTTCACCCTGGTTCGCCTGAAGTTTAAATTCTTTCTTGCGGTTCTTCTTTAGCGGAAGGTTAAAATTAGCAGTTTTTTCTACTTTTCTGCTGTCTTTCCCAAATTCTGCATCACGCCGATAGACATAGCAATTTAAACATCCCGGACTGATTTTTTTACAGCCGTGCCAAGGATTCCATATGGCCATGAGATCACCGCCTAACTTTGTAGAAATACTAAAACACCTAATTGCTACATTTACGAAAGGCGCGCCAGATATGGAGAAAGCCGCTCTTCAATTTTTTCCAGTTCCTCTTGCGATGCTTCCTCTAGATCATGGCCCGTCTCACTGATCACATCCAGAGTGATTTCCTCACGTAAATTTTGCAGCAGTTCATCTCCTGTATAAATGATTTCCGGTGTGTACATGATCTCCTTGCTTTTCGGGCAATAATGGAGAATTACATATCCGAATTTTGTTTGGCACACATCAATAAAGGGGCTGGAAACAATGTAACCTTTAAAAGCCTCCAATACATTTTCAATTGTTTTTTCCATAATGGTATCACCTCGTATATTACAGTATGTTTCATTTACGGTATTCTCAATTCGTATTATATTTCAAACGTATGTTCGGTGTCAACATTAATATATCGTACTGTTTGCTTATAAATCCACATTTGATTTGCTTTACTAAAAAGGCCGCCGGATTTTTCCAGCGGCACGTTGCTTTTCTTTATAATTTACGGCTAATAGGCAAACACTTAAAATTCCCCGTTATCAAATAAACTGATCTGAATTGGCTCACTTTGTTTTTCCTGCAACTGTTGTTCTCGCAGTTTGCCAAGCTCTTTCAATCGTTCTTCCCCAAGCCATTTATCTGCATGGATCCGATCAAGTGAATGAGGACTCAGATTTTCATATCCAATTTCCAATATTTTTTTCTCCAGGTGTTTCGTCCTTGCTTCGTTGGCCTTCTCCCTGCGCTTTCGTTTCTCCTGTATTTCTTGTTTCTTCTGATCAGAGGCATGGGAAACAGCAATACCTGCCCGGATGTCTTCAAGATCCTGAAGCAAATCCCGGCTTTCTCGTTGCTCTGCGCGTATGTTTAGGACCTCCACAGAAAAATCCCGGCCATGGTATTTGGCAAAAAACAATTCCCTGTGATAGTTGCTCTGCACACGCCGATGAATTTCATCTTTGCATAGTTTGGAATATGCCTTGCAGATATCCATGCTGACCGAATGCTCCAGCGCCCGGATTCCTTTCGTTATCCTGGTAAAACATTCCCCCTCAAATAAAGTGCCGTCTTTTGAGTAATCCCGCCCTGTTATTTTCAGGTCATAAAAGACATTTCCACGCTTTCGTTCTAATTCCCTTCCTATAATTGGGCAAAAACCGCTGCAGCGAAAACGGACGCAGTCTGCGGGGTCATATTCCATCTTCCAGCATTCCTCGGACTGGTCATAGCGCATTTGTTTTTCACACACTCTCCCGTTCCTCTGCAGTATGAAACTTAATTTCTGCCGTTGAATCTCATCTTCCCGCATTTTTAGTAAATCCTCTATGCTGCCTTCATAAGAATACGGTTCTTTGGTCAGATGTACGTTGCATAAATCCTTCAGTACACCGCTTCCTACCCTTAAATATGGATGCCGTTTTTCGCAGTCTGTCCGTTTATATGGACAATGAATACACGCCAGGTCATTCTCATAGGTCCAGTCAAGTCCCATAAAAGACATCGAACTCATCACATGCAGGCCCTGTACCTGCAGGCCGCAGGGAGTTCGGAAAGTCTGTTCATAGATCCACCATGGCTGGTAGGAAAATCCGCCATAAAAGTTATCCAGCTCCTTCTTCCAGCCCTGTATGGTGACATAATCGGGATAGTGTTCCGCCGTATATCCCTCTTTTAAAAGCCGCTTTGTCAGTTCGTTGTACCGATAGTTCATTTATTCCTCCTATATCCCCTGGCATGGTCTCATATCAAAGTAATGTTCCATCCGGTTTCGTAAAGCCTCCACTGCCATATCATATTCTGCAGCAATGCAGCATTCACAGCATGGATACCGGTAGGCCAGCGTTTGGGATATCCGTTTATCCCAGCTGTTAATCCTCTTTCCACAAATGTTGCAAGATTCGTTCAAATATCGAACTTTTGCCATATACGTACTTCCCTTCTGTCCGCAAAAAGAAAAGGCAGAGTCTACTCACTCTGCCTAATTGATAGTCATTCTATATTTTTATTATAAATTACCTAAAACTGAAACCGCTCCAGCATATAAAGCGGCAGTGTCAGAATATTTCCATCCTGCCCGCCTTTTGTATTGCCCTTCAGATAGAGAAGACGATCTGCTTTTCGATCTTTCAATGCCCGCAGTGAAGTTTGAGCGGTTCCTTTGCCTGACTTTACTTCTACCAGATAGCGAATGTGGTTCTGAATTCCCTGCACCACAAAATCAATCTCGCCTCCCTTATAGGTAGCAAAAGCCGGCATCTCAAAGGCAATTTCCTCCGGAAAATTCTGACGCTTCAAAAGATTGACAAAAACATAGTTTTCATTCAAAACCCCGTTTCTGGTTGACTCCGTAGTTCCCACTCGATTTAAATAGTAATTGGCCACACCCAAATCCATGAAGAAACATCTGCGTCCCGGTTTGAAATCCAGAATGTCCATCTCCACAATTTTTGCGCCAAAGCCTATAATACCAGACTGATACAGCCAGTTAATCGCACGATTACAGGTTGCTTTTGACAGATTACTGGAACCATCCTTCACCACCAGCTTTTGAAGTTCTTCACTGATACTATCCTCTTCCAGACCTTTCTTCTCGCGAAGCAAAATCCGGCAGATACTGAGGAAGATATTTGTAAATACGCTGATATCTGTAATATCCTTGAAATAGCGCATAGATTCATTGAGGAACGTCTGAATAATCCTCACCAGTTCTTCCTGTGCCAGCAGCAAATCATGTTCCTGCAAATAGCGTTCCACCACTTTGGGATATCCGCCAATCGTACTGTATATTTCATATGCTTCTTTTAATTGGTCGTAGAGTGCAGGTTGTCCATCATCTGCCTGCAGCAGGGGAAGATGCAGATAAGAGGCATACAGCTTCTCGTCATACGCTTCCAAAAATTCCTCAAAGGAAAGCGTGTAGATCGTGATTCTGGTCATATCACCACTGGAATAGCGAAATTCCGGTTCCAGAACCCGTCCCAGGTAACTTCCTGTTACAATAAAATGAGCCTGGAACTGTCTGGTAAACTCCCGAATCCGATTATAAATATCTGCGGATTCCTGAATTTCGTCAATAATGATGACCGTATCCGGTGAATCAACAAAAGAGGGGTCATAAAGCCGAAACGCATCCTGAAGAGGATTTTGGGGACGTTTTGTCCCTGGTTTCCAATCCGTTGCCTGATGATAGCACTCTAAAAATTGTTTTCCGGACAAATCAAACAGGTTAATATAGATTTTATTCTTAAAATTTTCATCCGCGAATTTATTGATAATGTAAGTTTTCCCTACCTGCCTTGCCCCATTGACCTCAAGGGTGCTATGGCCGGATCTGGATTTCCATTCCAGCAGACGGTCATAAATTTTTCTTTTCAAATACATAAAATACTCTCCTCTCCATCATACAACTGTATTATAGCAAAGTTTTCCTAAAATCTATACTTCTTTCCAAAATATTTCTTAAAAGCCAAGCAGACAGCTATGCTGCCAGCTCCCCTTCCTGCAAATATTCCGGAATCTGCTGGATTTCCTGCTTCAGCAGATGGTACAAGCTGGTAAAGTTCCCAATCCGGTTCTGCCGGAAGGCATACTCCAACTCAAAAGCTCGTATGTAGGCTTCTGCCCGCGCGAAAAGAGCAAACATATCCCGGTCGTTTAAGTATATTGAAACTTTCTTTTGACATTGATAGGTCCCCTTTTCGCAATAGCTTCCGCCATTGGTATTGTATGCCATGGTTCCAACTCCATTTTGAATTTCTACATACCATGGATACCTTCGGATTTCTCCCTGGCTGTCCAGATCATATCGGCCAATCGTCATCTTTCGCACAATACTTTGCCCGTTTTCATCCGGATCGCCAAAAATCTTTTCCTGATGGAAGTCAAAGTCCAACAGGTGGCTGAACAGTACGGAATAAATATACCGGACATCCTCCGGCGTTAAATTATCGGATACAGAAATTTTATTTTCTCCGGTTCCATTGCTGTAATCCAGCATATTGATACGGATTAAGGAGCGTTCCCCTCCCTCTGCCTTTTCTCCGGAAGCATGGATGTGGGCCGGGAAGAGCCTGGAGGACGGCTTCAGGCTGTCGCACAATTCCAGCAATGCTTTATCCGTCTTATACACCGCAATCTGCCAGGACTCCTCTTTGGACCAGTCCTTATCTTTCTTTTCGTTCTGCTTCATTCGTTTCCTCCTTTAACGCAAATAGGCCATTAAAAGTTTGGTCAGCTTTACCGGCATGGTTTTCAAGTCTGAAATGTTTAAAAAGCCGTTCTGATAAATGCGCTCGATTTGTTCCTTATCTGCCCCGATTGCCGCAGCGAAAAGGTGAATGCCTCTCTTCTCCAAATTGTGTTTGGTTTCAACTAAATCCTTTCGGGCCAACTCTCCTGCATATCCGTTCGCGTTTGGCTGACCGTCAGAAATCAGAACCAGGATTTTTACATCCTCATCTCGCTTTAGCAGGCGTTCTCCTACATATCGGAGCGCGGCCCCGTCCCGGTTGCAATCAATGGTCTCCATCCCGGCAATCCGAAGGGCATCGTTACCGTCAATCGCATCAAATTCCGCATAAGAGCAGAGATCCACCACTTCTCCTGTTGAGAAACGGTAGGTATTGTGAGTGCTATGCCCATATACCAGAACCGGAATGTTTAATTCCTCACAAAACCAGTAAAGAGCCAGCGCGGCCTTTCGTGCGTTTTCAATCCGCTTGCCTTCCATGGAACCAGATACATCCACCAGGACTGCAAATGCAAGGGAGGGTCCTTCATCCGGAAGCAGTTTCTTTTCAAAGATTTTCCCATCTCTCCGGTAAAGTTCTCCCCGGCTTAACCGTTTTCCCAGATAAAGGCTTTTTAAAATACCGCCTTCTCTCTGCTGCAGGATATCTTCCGCCAGCTTTATCAGCCGTTTTGCGGTTTGCCTGCTTTCCTTCTCAATCTCCAGATAACGGAGAAGCGTTTTTTCGGAAATATCAACTTCCCGGTGCAGTTGGTAATGGCATTTTGCATGAATTTTGCTCTGGGGAATGTCCTTCAATTCCTGTTGGAGATCCCGTTTCCTTTTTTTCTCTTCTTCTCTGGCCTCCATGTAGCCCGCCAACTGATTTAGAATCTCCGGCAGCTCCTCTAAAATGTTCCATCGGTCGCTCTCCTCCGGCTTCACCGTCTCTTCTGCCGCCTCCTGTGTGTTTGCCCGCTCATCGGAAGTGGATAGTTCCGTATCCGGCGTTTGCCCGGCAGGTTTTCGTTCTGACTCACATTCATGGGACACCTGTTTCTTTTCCAGGCTTCCATTCCAGCCTTCCGGCGCTGCGGCCAGGATTTTCTCTCCAGTTCCAGCTTCCGACAGACTCACCCAGCATATCTTTGCCTTCCAATGTGAATCCAGCCATTCCTGTATCTGCTCCAGACGGATTTTTTCCTGTTCGATCTGAGCATTTGTATCACAGATGACTTTTTTCAAATACGGCCAAATCTTTAGCAGAATCTGGTTGGACGCATGGAACCGAATATCCGGATTCTCTTTTCTGACAGAAACATCAATCCAGCTTTTGCAGCGGTTTAGACAAGTCTGGTATCGCTTTGGATACTTTGTTTCCTCTGGTGTCTGTCCGGCCCGTGCATAACGAAAAATTAAGTCCATCATGATGTCAAGTTCGCTGCTGTCGGCTGCATTCCGCTCCTGCAGGGTCGGAATCTTGCGAATAACGACCTGTGCATTCTTCTGAATGGAGCTTCGCACCGTTCCCGGATATTCCCGGCACATATACGCTTCAATATAGACATCTTCCAGGATATTATGAAGATGTACCGCCGTTTTTTTGATCCAGAAAACCGCTGTCGGATTTTTCTGAGTCAGATATTCTTTCATTTCCGCCCAGGCTTTCCGATCTGCTCTGTCTTTCTGCTCTGGAACAGCCGGATAGCAAAGACCTTCTTGAAACCCGCTGACATAATGTGAAAGCCGATGAAAGTCCGAACAGCAAATATGGCCGCACTCATGAGCAATCAGCCCCTCATGGCTTACGATTTTTTCTTCTCGGCTAAAAAAAGATCCGGAAATAACATTTCCTGCATTCAGTGTAATCTCTTTCCCATTTGTAAATGCAGCCTGGCTTGTCGGATCCTCATCATAAAAGACGGATAAGGTTATGGAAGCTTTCTGTCCCAAAGCTTTTGCCAGACGCCAGAGAGGCGCCCGGTAGGCTTCGGAGAGAAACAGCTCCTGATCCGTAATCTGCTGTTTGCGTTTTTTCAGCCGCTTTCGAAAGTCAGCTGTCATTCTTTTTGTATTCAATTTATTCCTCCTATGCTGCCTGAGTCGCAGGCATTTTGATCTGCTCCTGGAATTTTGTCAGGATCTGGGTCTTATAGATTTCCTCCCGTTCCTCTTTATTTGGCGATGCCTTCGCCACTACCGTATGCAGGGCGGCTTTACACACATCTTTCTGCACCAGATAGGCCCAGACCCAGTCCTCGTATTCCCGGTAGCCGCATACTCCCCCGGAAATCATTTCGTTACGGCAATACTTTTGTATGGCGCATACTGTTTTTGCCATTTTTTTCAGTAACTCTTTATTCATATTTCCGACTCGCTTCTGCACCCTTGCGACCATTTCATCTGCTGTTAAAGGATCGGCGTAAAGAATCATCCGCATTCTGGAAAGGACGGATTCATTGAATCCCTTACAGCCCCGGTAATCCATGTTGGTAGTCAAAATAATCACCGTGTCAGGATTCCGGTGTACAACCTCTCCGTTTGTAAGCGTGATTGCCGCTCCATCGTCTAAAAGGCCATTGAGTTTTACCAGGGTTCCCGGCTTTGAAATAACTGATGGCTCCTGGATTTCAATGAGGGACGGCCTGCGGCAGCCGGTTACAATGCTGGACTCCACCATCACATAGTCCTTTTTCCTCTGTCCGCACTGGTAGCCTTGTTCATACAAAGCTTTTAAAATTTTTTGAAATGCCTCCTCTTCTTCTGTTTCCTCTTCATAAGTTCCGGTTACCCGTTCCAGAGCCGTTGCCGGATCCATTTTCATATCCTGAAATGAGGGGAAAACGGCCGGAACTTCCAGCTCTTTCCGCCCCGTATTGGGAATCATGGAGGATACCAGGTCCACCTCATCTGTGGCTTCTCCACAGGTGAAAAAATAATACGGAAGCCCTAACAGCTGGGCTGCCATTTTTGCGCTGGTTGTCTTACCTGTACCGGCCTCTCCTGCCATCATGAAAATCCGCATGGGTGTCTGGCAGACCGCTTCCACAATTTCTAGTGTTTCTGGAGAAATCTCATAGTTTTCCGGTAAAGCCGGTACCAGCAGCGCTTCTTCCTTTGTCAACGGGTGATTCCGGTTATATTTCTTTGCTGCCTCTCCAATCGTAAGCCGCCTTATGGAGCGCGTTTCCTGGAACACTTTAAAGATTCCATAATACGTGTCAGTTACGGCATATTCATGATTCTTTAACTTCGCATTTGCAAGAAACGGGAGATTCCCGGTCTGAAGGCAGTTCTCGTCAAAGGCCAGCCCCTGCTTTTCCAACGTTTTCACATTTTCAATCCGCCGGTAGAAGTTGTCGCAAAGTACAAAAGCAGCGCGCATGGCTTCCTCCATATTGGGATACCCCTGCTCCATCTGCTGACGGAACAGCTGAAATTCCTCCTCGCATTCCGAATCATAGCAGATTCCCTGCGTGATACTGGCAAAGAGCAGCATGGTAAATAGTTCAGAGCCAGAGGCCCCGAGTTCTCCAATCTGGGGATAATGTTCCAGTGCAGATCCCTTTGCAAGCATCCCATTCCACGCACCGCTTTCCGGTTCATAAATTAACAGGTGAGTTTCCGTGCCTCCGATTTTTCTTCGCTCATGTTCCAGATAGCATCGCTTCACTTCGCCATGCTGAATCTGTACGCCAAAGGCGCCATTCTCTTTTTCTGCCAGGATATTGACCGCGTGCATAATCCCCTGCAGTGTGCCTGCGTGAAGGGTTGCCCGTTTTCCCCGCTGCATAAGGTTATGCCTGGAGAGGCACTCTTTTTCCGAAGTATGTTTCTTGCCGCATTTCACAACCTCCTGGGAAAAGGGTTCCGGAAGATTCCGGTTAAAGGCCCAGCTTTCAAAAAGTTTGATATGTCCCAAATTCCATTCCTCCTATGCCGCTTTTGGCTGCGGAACGTATCCCTGACGCTTCGCTTCCGCCCGGATCCGCTCTGCAAGCATGGTATTTCTCATTCCGATATTTGTCCGGCTGATCGCGATGGCCAGCGCCGATTTACTGCCCACCAGGTGGACCCGTGTTTTGGCCCGTGTGATTCCCGTATAGTAAATATCCCGCCTTAACATGGGATAAAAGCACTTTAAAACCGGAAGGATTACCACCGGATATTCTGCTCCCTGGCTTTTATGAACACTGGTTGCGTATGCAAACTCCAGGTCCTCCAGGTCTTCTTCCTGGTACATACGTTTCTCATCGCCGAAATCCACTTGCATCTGTCGGTTCCCATCCTTTTTCCGGCTGATTTGAACCACTCTTCCGATGTCTCCGTTGGATATGTTATCCACGTTTTTCGTCTGCATCACCTTATCACCAATCCGAAAGGTCCAGCTGCCGGCATTCCATTGCTCGGCTTTAACCGAAGCCGGGTTGGCAATTTCCCGCAACTGTTTGTTTAGGGCATTGACGCCGGCCTCTGTATTTACCCGGTAAGGAGATAGCACCTGAACCATATCCGGATTACCGTCTGCTTCTACAAGCTCCGTCCGGTAAAGAGAAGCGATGATTTTGGCTGCTTCCCGGTCATCCTTTGCAGGATGGAACTGGAAATCATCACCGTAAATCAGGCTTTTTTGACTTCGGATCATCCGGTCTGCATTTAGGATAATTCTTGAATCCTTTGCCTGGCGGAAGAACACATCCAGAACGGTTGCCGGCACAATGCCACTGTCAATAATCGCCTTAAACACGGCACCCGGTCCTACCGATGGAAGCTGATCCACATCGCCAACCAATACCAGCCTGGCTCCACTCCTTACCCGGGAAAACAGAATGCTTGACAGCCACATATCGGCCATCGTAAACTCATCGGCAATAATCAGGTCCTCCTCCAGAAGTTCCTCGCTGTCTGCTAAATCAGGGAGATCTTCCTCACCGTTTAAGTACAGAGCTTTATGAAGGGTCAGGGCCGGCGCGCCTGCACTTTCGGACATTCGTTTTCTTGCCCGTCCGGTTGGCGCACATAGCAGAAAGTCTTCTCTGCCTGTAATCCTTTTAAACACCTCCAAAACCACTCGAAGCACTGTTGTTTTTCCTTTTCCGGGCCCGCCGGTGATAACCGAAACATTGGACTGAAACACCATCCGCACCGCATCTTTTTGCCTCTCCGAGAGGATAATTCCAAAGGCCGCCTGGGCTTCTTCCAATGGCTGCTCGATATCCGGTTTTGAGGTTTCTGCCTTTAAAAGACGCACCAGATGATAAGCCGCGTAAAGTTCTTCCTGTCGGTTTTCCTTCAAAAATACATTAGCACCATCTGCCGCCAGCTCACGCTTTTCCCTGGCCATGTCGTTGCCAACCCACATAATCTCCGGTCGGGTAACAGAATCATCGGGAAATCCCTGATTCAGCATCGGATAAGCCTGCTCGACAATCGCCGGACCTGGCAGGAACAGATTTCCTTCCTTTTCGCCTTCCTGCAGAATATACCGAATTGCCGCCTGAATTCTTGACGGATCGTTTGGTTTAAAGTGTCTGCTGGCTCTGGCTATGGGATCAACGGTCAGGAAACCGAATCCCTTTACCTCGCACAAACGATACGGGGTTTCCCGGACGATCGCTGCTGCATTCGAACCGAAATGCGCCTGGATCTTCTCTGCCTTTTTGGGTGTCACCTGAAAAGGTGCCAGACAAGTTAGCAGCTCCCGGATTCCTTCACTCTGCCGGTATGATTCCAGAATAACGGAAAGCTTCTGCTCGCTGATCCCCCGAATATCCAGAAGTTTTTCCGGTTCTTTATCAAGGACGTCAAACGTATGAACGCCGAATCTCTTAACAATTGCCTGAGCTGTCACCGGCCCAATTCCCTTCATCAGATCGGAAGAAAGATAGCTGATGATCCCATCCTCCGTTTTTGGGAGAATCAATCGAAACCAGGAGACTCGAAACTGAGGCCCCCATTTGGGACTTTCCTCCCATTTTCCTTCCATTTCAACCTCTGCATGGGCAATGCAGGGAAGCTCCTTTCCAACGGCAGTAAATACAGAAGACATTTTGGATGAATGAGAAGTCTGGTTCTTCACCATATAGCGGGCAACGGTATAGCCATTTCCTTCATTCTTATATAACTGGTGTTCAAATGTACAGATCATCATTAGGCTGCCTCCTCTGCCGGTTTCCATGAAAGACGAAGACACTGTTTCTGCTCCGTAACATTCAGCCCATCTTCACGCAGAAGTACGGCGATGAATGACGATGATTTTCCGGGATATCCATAAAAAATTCCAATTCTCCGGAAGCCCTTTGCTGTGCGATAGCTGCATATGCCATCGCTCCGAATCCAGCATGTGCTAATCCCGCGGCTGTTCAGCTTTGTGATAATCTCATTTAATCGGCTGCGCCCTGTTTCGTTGTACCAGAGAAGTGCCGACTCTTCTTCTGAACTCATATCGTTTGCTTCCTGCTTATTACCACCATTTTGCTCCGTGCCTTTTTTCTCGGCTGACATCTTTAAAGCATCCCGGTCAGCCCTGGCTTCTTCGGTCCATCCATCCCCTTTCGGTCCACGTTCCTCTTCTTCACGCTCCAGACGGATTCTCCACCCTTTTGTTACAAACAGGTGATAAATCAAAAACGGTATTACAAGAGAAGCACCGCTTACCAGAATCGCCAACAGGATCGGTGCTGCAAACTGCAGGATAATACTTCCCAGGACACATCCTAAAAAGACTGCGGCCAGGGTTTCCATCTTCTTCATTGTCATGCCATTTTGCTCCTTTTCTTTTTAGAAACAAAAAGGCTGCCAAAATGAATTCATTCTGACAGCCCTCTGCTTTTAATCATTTAGTTGAACGGAAGTCCTTCTTCCACGCCCTGCGGGATATCCATAAATCCATCCGGTGCACTGGCAGAGCGCGCAGCCGACCTGGTTCCGGTCCGGCTTCCTGCCGCTCCTGCTGCAGACCGGGGCGTGCTCCTCTGAGGAGCCGTTCCCCGCTGGGAAGCTGCACTTCTTTGCGCTGGAGCCCGGTTTCCCGTGTTTCTCGTTGCCTGAGCTGGAGTTCTTCCTCCCGCCGCTGGTCTTTGATTCTGTCTTACTGGCGCTGTTTCCTGCGGAAGATTTGGCTGAGTTTGTTCTTCTTCCTGTGCATTCCAGCCATCCGCAAAATCAATATGTTCCGTTCGCAGTTCCATTCCATACACTTTATTGCCTTTCTTATCTGTATAATTATTATTCTGCATCCGTCCGCTTACAACAACCCGGATTCCCTTTCCAAGATAACGCTCCACAAATTCGGCCCGTTTATCAAAGGCAACGCAGGTAATAAAATCCGCATCTGTTTCCGTTTCCTTCTTTGTTGCCCGCCCCACTGCCAGGGTAAACCGCGCGATGGGCATCTGCGTTTCTGCCGCATACCGAATATCCGGTTCTCTGGTGAGCCTTCCTAAAAATGTACACTGATTTAACGCCATATGTAGTTCCTCCTTGATTGGTATGGTCACTGTTTGGTCCCTAAAAGTTCTTTCTTAAATTCCGGAAATAATTCAGTAAATACTTCCATATACCGCTTGTAACCGTCCTCATTTAGTGGAGCTTCCAAAGAAGCTTTTGACCAGAGAATCGCCTCTTCTGCCCTTACATGATAAGGCCCTTCTATAAATGAACTGTAGTTCCAGCGCGGTATGGATGGCTTTAAAATTTCCGCCAGTTCCTGTTTGGTATGTGCCTGTATAATCATCCGGCTTTTTTCTTCCATAATGATGAATACCAGGAAAAATACAATCGAATCTTCTAAATAGCCATACACCCGCCGGTATATGCTGTCCAACGCGGCATATGCAGCGGCTTTGACTGCGGCAGTTTTTGTTTCATCCTTCGCCAGCTCTTTACACGCGTGGCGGTATACTGCTTCCAGCAGCAGCCGCTCTGAAAAATTCATTTCCCCGTTCCTCCTTCCTCTTTCTCTGGCAGTACAGCCAGTAATCATCAATTCCTTTTAAATCTCCTTTCCAAATATGATTTTCATCAAAGTCCCAGATCTTCCTCACACAACGCAAATCCAGTCGATTGCATATTTCATAAAGATGCCTGCAGCCTTCCTGGATTTGCGAACGTTTCTGTACCTTCTTTTCACAGACCCCTAAAAAGTGCTGCCCATTTTGGGGACAGGTATGACAGACCGGCTCCTTATAATCGTTCCGACAGGATACATCCATTAACTTATCCATATCAAAATATTCCCAGACCTCCTCCAGTCCATTTCCCTTTAAAATCCTCAGCGTCCGTTCCATTTCCTTATATTGGCTGACGCCTGGCGTGCCAAGGAACGAGTAGCCGGACATGGCATGGGCGATGGTCGCTTTCAGGATCCCTTCCGTTACGCAGACAATTTTGCTGGCCGGAGCACCTAAAAAAGTCACCGGACTTTTGCTGCTGGTTCCCAAATTTCGGTTGCTGCTGCTGAACCACAGGTATTTCCGATCATTGTAAGGCTCATCCAGTCGGATTTGAAAGCCGGACAGGTTCTGGTCCAGTCCGTAAACCGGGCAAAGAAAACCTCTGTTTTTACGAAAAAAGGAAGCATCCCAGTTTCCATGAGCATTCAGGAAAAACCCAGGGACTCCTTTCAGGGAATATCCTTCCCGTATCAGTTTTCGTGCCAACCCTTCTGTGCCGGAAACTGGGGTACTGCAAAATCCATAGCTGGAAATCTGCTCATCCGTTAACCCCCGTTCCAGAAGCTTTTGCCTGTGAAAGTCAGAAAGAGGCAAAAGCTCCTGCAGACGGCGATAGACCTGATCCAGCTTTTGAGGTTCTGCAAGTGCAGACTCTTTACAGGAAATGACATTATGAGAGGAGGCCATGGGAACTGGATGGATCCCTCCCCGCACCGCCTCTTTGATTTCCCGGTATGCCTGCCGGTATCGGTCCGCACAATAAAGGCCCTTTACATCCGCATACAAAGTCAGCATATTTCCGCTAGCACCACATTTAAAACAATGATAGGTATTGGCTGGTTCACCATCCTTAAAAATGCGGAAGTTCATCTTCCCGCGCCGGTCGCCGCAAAAAGGGCAGACCACGCCGAAGGCATTGCCTTCTGACAGCCGCTCGATTCCCAAAAGGTCAGCCACATCGGAAATTGTAAATTCGACCTTGTACGGATGGATAAGGCAGGCCCCCTTTTACGCAGCCATGGCTGCCTGAAGCAAAATCTTCGCGCCCTGGCGCATGGTGTCATCTTTCCCTCGATAATCATAGGCAAGCCATTCCAGGGTTTCAATTCCGTCCTTTTCCTGGGCAATGCGACCCAGAGGCCAATTCCGATACGTACCGCACCGGCAGATCACCTGGCTGGCTTCCTCCACTGTCATGCCGCTTTGCGAGGCAGCCGCCATTGCCGTTTCCGGAAGCTGCACCATCCGCCCAGTTTCCGGACGAATCTGAGGGCTTGCCGGAGGAATGGATTCAGACTGCGTCACCGACTTGTCAGCGTTAGCATGATTGG
>ENA-ORMO01001083-ORMO01001083.1-human-gut-metagenome-genome-assembly--contig:-NODE-1083-length-32505-cov-4.077350_pt1 | contig 32505 bp, 30 predicted proteins | sample MGYA00242106_ERZ509001 | MGnify/ENA primary metagenome ERZ509001 (study PRJEB26280, sample SAMEA2338736) | human gut metagenome | biome: human gut; feature: human-associated habitat; material: faeces...
AGGAGGACGCCCAGCAGGAAGAAAACCACACGCCGGTATCCTCTGCTGTGGCGATGGGCATCCCGTGTTCCAGTGGGGTCGCAGAGCCAGTTCCAGTTACGGATTGCTCCAATCAAAATCACGGCCCCGATCATCACTGTGGCAATATACCAATGCTCCTGCAAAAAAGCTGTGATCTGTTCGCTGTTCATTTACAGATAACCCCCTTTACATCATTGGGATTTTCCTGCCGGATGATTCCCTCCCGCTCTTTTATATCCAGCTCCAGAGCTTTTTCCTCCTCCAGATATTCCTCACAGTTCCGGACCAGCTTTTGGGCGTCCGGATCCTCCGAAGCCAGGGTCAGCCATCGTTTTGCGTATTCATAGGCGGTGGCGGCGGAGCGGTATGCCATCAGGCAGGAATAGCCCATCCGGGAGTTCCAGTAGGGATCGTTCTCTCCCTGGGTGTGGATGGATTCCAGCAGCTCAATGGCGTGCCAGAGAAGGTCCCCATCCACTTCATCGTCGTTCCCATGCACTCCATGATCTCCCAGAACCGCCAGATTGCTGTAAGCCCGGCTCAGCTTGACGGTCAGCAAATAATCCCGCTCGTGCTCCGGGATGGCTTCGATGGCCTCAATACATCGGGAGAATTCATCCGCATCATTCCACTTCTCAATCTGCTTCAGCAGCTTTGCTTCTTCTGACTGATTCATCGTTTCACCGCCTTTCCCGTATCATCCCTGCATATCCGCACCGATGGGACCCTTTTTCAGTGTTCCATCCACAGTGACCACATGGCCCCAAAACATATCATCGTCCTCATACCAAGCAGTAAAATGCCCACCGGGAGAGACTGAAAACTCTGTGAGAAGGATACGTTGGGCGAACTCATCCTCAGTGATGGGAGCTTTCTCCGGGGCTCTGTCGATCTGGTCATTGTCCGCTAGCCACTCGTTGGCCAGAGCAGTGAGCTTTTGGGCAGCCACCGCTCGCAGGGACTTGTCCCAGACTTCCTGATCTGCCACCAGTTTCTTCATCACATTGGTGACACGGTTCCAGGACGATTTCTTTTCAATCTCCACATCCAACGAAATCCTGACTTCTTTTCCCATCCACTTGCAGGTCCCATCGAATGTGCTCATCTCACGATCCAGCGTGAGGGTTCCCAGCACTTCGTCCTCCAGAAGAATAGGCTTTGTGTACTCCGCCCAGATCTCCTCCAGTGCCGGACAGGGTACACCTTCCTCCAGTACCTCCATGACATACCACTGAGGTTCGCTGAGGGCATCACCCTTCCAGCCGCGGGCCTTGATCCGATAGATATTGCCCTTTGCAAACCGATTGGAATAGTCGCCGGTTTCCCATTCCTTATCCGTCAGCGGCCAGCTCAAGTAACATCGGCCGAAGAGCACCTGTCCGGTCTGGACATCCGCCATGGCGAGGGCATGGGTATGCGCTGTCCAGAAAGTATCCAGAAAAGTCTTGTCTGCGCTGGTGCCGCTCTGGATCAGTACCAGCTTTTCCTCATCTTCCAAGGCATACAGGGCAATAAAGTCCCTGACTTTTCTCTTTTTCATGGTGTCCTCCCTTAAACATTCAGATAACAAAAAAGCCCCACGCCGCACTGTCAAAAAGACAGGCTGACGCAGGACATGAAGAAGCCGCGTTGAAGGAGCCGCATCCACCAGCAGATGCAGTCTCTTCAACAACCAAACTATTTTTTTCGTATCTGAAAACAGCAAATTGCTGTCCAATGGATTGATTCATTGCGGCCCCCTTTTCGTTTACATAGTATTGCTTTTATTATACCATATCTTGTATTATTCGAAAATATTTTTCTTTCTATAAGTTGTCTTATAGACTCAAAAATAGATATCCTCTCTTTACCTTCTGACATTTTTGACTAACTCTTTCCCAAAAATGCCATTTACATTTTATCCTATCATCTTCATTCCATCCTTGGAACTATATCATGTATATTGTTTGATCCAGTCAGAAAGAAAATCCATCTGCTCTTTCGTATGAAACCAATGCTCCCCGTTTTCCATAACTGTAAGTGTTGCTCCGATTCTATCTGCAAACTCAGATATCGTTTCATACGATGTCAGATTATCCTTTTCTCCATATAAAATGTGAGTTGGAACGATCCAGGTAACAGGATGCTCCCTCACATAACAAAGATAATCCCAGGAAAGTGTTTCCCCAAAAGACGTCGGGATTTCTTTCTGCTTCTGCAAGTCATCCTCAGTCACATTCGCCCACTGCATCATATTCCAAATCAGCCTTTCCATGTCTACAACCGGAGAAATAAAGTATGCCTTCTCTATTTTGCTGTCTGACAAAGCACTCATAGCAAAGAAAGCACCAATGCTGTTCGCAATTACTGTTACTGACTTATATGCTCCGCATAATTTATCAAACAATTCAGGAAACTCTTTTTCCGCCTCCCAAGGTGATTGTGAAAAATAGTTAAAACCAATTACATCATACTCCTTAAAGAACGCGTTATAATACTCTGCCTCTTTCGGATTTCCACCTTTTCCATGTATATACAAAATTGCATTGTCCATTTATCTGTTGCCTCTTTGCAATACCTATTTTTTCTTTTTTTGTTTGGGCAGCGGCAGTTCATCATACATCGCGTGGAACAGCCCTGTCAAAAATTCTTTCTGATCAACCGCCTCTACCAGCAGCATCTCTTTTGCTCCCTCATAAGGTACTTCATATACCAGATCTGTCATATAGGCAGTTGCTGACTTTGTAGGTTTTACAAGCAGTCTGTCATCATAAATGCCTCCTACTATCTTGCCGCGATAATAAATAATAAACTCTCCCATCATAGCCCGATATGTAATTTCATCCAATTCGGATAACTGCTCTAAAATAAATTGTAAGTAATTTTTGCTTGATGCCATTGTTTTCCTCAAATGATAAATTCTCAATTGTATGTGAATAATTTCATCCTGTTAATTCACCCGTTCCAGCTTCACGATACATTCTGTATGATCCACAAAAGCAAACATATCCACCGGCCAAGCCCCCTGAGCCCGATATCCGCATTTTGCAAATATCTCCAAATCTCTTGCCAGAGTCTCCGGTCCACAGGAAATATATACTACTCGTTTCGCTTTTACTGCCGCTACAGCCCGAATAAATTCTTCGGTACTTCCGCTTCGCGGGGGATCCATAAGTACCACATCTACTGTATCTCCGGCCATCGCCATCTGCATCATAAATTTCGTGGCATCGTTACAGAAAAACCGAATATTTCTGATTCCATTCATTTTTGCATTCTGGATCGCATCCTTTACCGCATCTGCATTCAGCTCCACTCCGATTACTGTATTTGCCTGTTTGCTTGCAATCATACCAATGGTTCCGATTCCGCAATAGGCATCCAAAACCAGTTCCTTTCCTGTCAGCCCAGCCAATTCTATGGCTTTTCCATAAAGATACTCTGTCTGCACCGGATTTACCTGATAAAAGGATCTGGGAGAAATTCGGAACCGACAGCCGCATAAAACGTCCTCGATATATCCCTTGCCGTATAAAATCTGTTCCCGATCACCCAGAACCATACTGGTTCCTCTTCCATTGATATTCTGAACAATGGTAGTAATCTCTGGATGCTTTTCACGCAGAGCCTTTACAAAATTATTTTTTGAAGGAAAGACTGGCGAAGCAGTTACCAGAACAACCATAATTTCATTGGTCACAAATCCCCTGCGAATCAGCACATGACGAAGCAGACCATATCCAGTATCTTCATCAAAGGTTTTTATTTTGAAGGATTTCAGCATTCCCCGAATGGTTCCAATAATCTCATCTGCTTTTTCATCCTCGATCATGCAGGTCTCTACGGGAACAAGATTATGGGTTCCGGCTTCATAAACGCCTGATATAATTTCACCTTTTCGGTGGCCGAAAACAGCATGTACCTTATTCCGATAATGAAAAGGATTATCCATCCCTTTTATAGGGTATACCTTGCAGAAACGGCCCAACAGCGCCTGCATCTGAGCCTGCTTTTTTTTCAGCTGTTCTTCATAAGGAATATCCAGATACTGGCAGCCTCCGCATCTGCGAGAAACTGGACAAAGACTATTTTTTCTGACTGTTCCTATTTCCGGCTTTGCAGACTGTCTTCCAGCCCCTTTCTCAGACTTTCCTAGTACCCAGGTTCCCTCTGGTTTCCCGGACTGTCTTCCAGTCCCCTTCTCGCACGACTTCCCGGACTTTCCTGACACCCAGGTTTTTTCCGACTTTACCATCTGGCTTTTTCTTTTGCCATTCCCTTCAAAATCTCTGTTTTTTCGTTTGTCTGCCATATCTGACACTCTTCCTACTTTCTTTTTCACTTTGTTCCATCTTTTTTCTTGCTTTTTTTATCGCTTTCGCTATAATCTATAATCGTTAAGCAGCTGCCTGAATGGAACACAGCTGACCATACTGGTCAGGATTCTGCATCCTGAATTTTTGCAGCTTCTTATGATACTATATATAACGGAGGAATTACTTATGAATCAACCGTCTTCTGACGCATCCTTTTATCTGGATCCGACTTTATATTATGGCCGCCCTTCTGACGAAACCGGCCGACTTGCCAAAGAAATCCGTACCTATGATCTACTGGATCAGCTTCAGATTCCCTACTGGAGGCTGGATCATGACGCTACCGCTACCATCGAGGCCTGTCATGATGTCGATCAGCACCTGAATATCGAAATATGCAAAAATCTGTTTCTGTGCAATGCTCAGAAAACAGATTTCTACCTTCTCATGATGCCCGGTCATAAAAAATTCAAGACAGCGAGGTTGTCCAAACAAATAGGCAGCGCCCGCCTTTCCTTTGCTGGTCCTGAATTCATGGAACAGTTTCTCGATATTACTCCCGGCTCTGCCAGTGTTCTGGGACTGATGAACGATCAGGAAAATCGGGTTCGCCTTCTGATTGACAAGGATGTTATCGAACATCATGAATTTATCGGATGTCATCCCTGCATCAATACATCGAGCTTAAAGATTTCCACCAGGGATATTCTGGAAAAATTCCTCCCATTTGTGAACCACCCCTTTACAGTTGTGGAGCTTCCATGGGAGGAATAAAAAATGACGTAACTGTTCGGGACTAGCCATCTTCTTGAACAGTTACAAAATTACGCCTTTTTAACCGGCTGTGTCGCCTGACGCAGCCATTCTTTTTCTTCATCATTCAGATACGGACTGATTTTTTCATAAACCTGTGCATGATATTCATTTAAGAAAACCACATCCTCATCTGTCATCAGCTTTGTATCCAGCGGCTCTGTGTCAATGGGAACATAGGTCAGGAATTCAAAGCAGAGGAATTGACCATACTCATTTTTTTCTGCCTTTTTACAGAACATCTGATTTTCTGTACGGATTCCATGACTTCCTTCAATGTACAGTCCCGGTTCATCAGAGCAAACCATTCCATCCATAAAAGGATAGCTGTCCTGACGTTCCGGAACCACACGGAAACGAATACCTGCAGGACGCTCATGTACATTCAGCAAATATCCGATTCCATGTCCTGTGCCATGATTATAATCCAGGCCATGCTTCCAAAATACCTCTCTCGCCACATAATCCAGGCTTAAACCGCTGCAGCCCTGAAGGAATTTTACATGTCCCAGACGCAGCATACTCATAAGAACCATCGTATAGTGCTTCTTCTCTTCCTCTGTAACCGGTCCAAGAGCAAAGGTTCTTGTAATATCTGTAGTTCCTTCCAGATACTGTCCGCCGGAATCAACCAGATAAAGGCCCTTCGGTTCCAGAACTGCACAGGTTTCCGGAACTGCATGATAGTGGCACATGGCTGCATTGGCTCCGTATGCGGAAATCGTTGTAAAGCTCTGATCCAGAGCACCATTGTCCAAACGCATCTGATCCAGACGATCAGCAACTGTACATTCTGTCATCGGAACCTTGCCGATATTTTTCTTCATCCAGTAAATGAATTTTGTCATAGTCACACCATCTTTGATGTGAGCAGCCTTCATATTTTCAATTTCCACAGAATTCTTCTGTGCCTTTGCCAGAGAAGTCGGATTCATCTTGTCGAGAATCCGGTTACTGCTGTCCAGAGAACGGAGAATGGTATAATTGACCTTTCCCTTCTCCAGAAGCACGCGGCTGCTGCGTACGGTTCCTACATAATCATAAATATCTTCATATCCCCATAAGGTAACTCCAAGCTCTTCCAGGTATGTTTTTACCTGCTGCGGAACTACTTCCGGATTCACAAAGAAACGAATTTCATCCTTTGTAACAGTCAGATAGGATAATACCACCGGGTTGCAGGGAATATCATTTCCACGAATATTCAAAAGCCACACAATATCATCCAGTGTAGTGATAATATGAAGATCCGCCCGACACTGCTCCATCTCCGCACGAAGCTGGGCAATCTTTTCTTTTGCAGATTTTCCTGCATACTTCTCTTCCAAAATCCAGATTGGTTCTGCAGAAAGAGGCGGACGATCTTCCCAGATTTCATCTACCAGGGCAGCATGGTAATCCAGTGTAATCTTCTTTTCCTCCAGACGTTCTTTCAGATCCTCGCCCATTTTTCCATTGATTACGCGGCCATCAAAGCCCAGTGTAATCCCGTCAGGAAGCTGCTCCAGATATTCCTCCAGAGATAAGACTCCAGGCTGTCCCATTTTCATAAGCTCTACGCCAGTGTCCTTCAATTCCGCTGCTGCCTGTACAAAATATCGTCCATCTGTCCATACCCCGGCCCAGCTTCCAGTAATCAGCGCTGTACCGGCAGAACCGGTAAATCCTGTAATATATTTGCGGCAGGCAAAATGTTCTCCCACATATTCTGATTCATGATAATCGGAGGTCGGCACCAGCACTGCATCAATGTGGCGTTCTTCCATCAATGCCCTGAGACGGGCAATTCGCTCAGCAATTTTGTTCATGATCTTCTCTCCTGTTTCCATAATATCTATCATCATACCACATTTTCTAAAATCTGTCACCTCATGGCATCCTCAATGGCTGCTCCTATCCCTTCGCTGTAGGTGGGATGCGCTCTCATTGCCATGGAAAGCTGCTTAGCTGTCAATCCATTCGCAATCGCTGTTGTCATCTCTCCAATCATATCTGTCGCCCGGGGACATATAATCTGAGCTCCCACAATGGTATTGTTATATGCCTCAAAAATCAGCCGAATAAATCCATTTTCCTCTCTTGCAATGATAGATTTTCCATTTCCATCCATACGATAAACACCACAGCGCACCGGCATTCCAAGCTCTCTTGCTTTCTGTTCAGTAATCCCTACCGTAGCAATCTCCGGTTCCGTATAAATACAGTTTGGAACAATGGGAAGTGAAACATACATACCGCTGGGAACTGCTTTCAGCCGGATGCTGTGAGCCTGACCGGCAATATTTTCTATCACATAGGTTGCCTGCGCCATAGCAACATGAGCCAGCTGCGTTGATGCCACAACATCACCTATGGCATAAATTCCTGGTTCACTTGTCTCAAAATCTTCATTCACCCGAATCCGCCCCTCTTCCATCTTCAGAGTGACATCCTCACCAAAAAGACCATCTATATACGGAACACGGCCAATCGCTGATACCACCTGTGTCGCCTTTGTTGTATGAACTTCTTCTGTTTCCAGATTCCTGATATGACAATTCAGGCCCTCTTCCTCTGTAATCTCTTCCACAACACTGTTACAGTAAATAGTAATTCCTTTCTCCGTCAGCTGCTGCTTCAGGGCTGCCGCCACTTCTCCGTCCATAGGACTCAAAAGGTGCGGCCCTCGTTCCACAATTGTCACCTTAGAACAAAGTGCCTGAAAAATAGTTGCGAATTCTACACCGATTACACCTCCGCCCATAATCACAACCCGGTCATAATTCCAGGAAGGAGCAGATAAGAGGCGATCGCTGTTTCCCACTCCCGGCAGATCGATTCCTGGAATCTCAGGCTTAACCGGTCTTGCCCCGGTTGCAATAATAATCCTGTCCGCCTGAAAAAATTCTTTCCCGTTTTCAGAATTCACCTCTACTGTTTTTCCACGGCGAATCGTAGCAGTTCCTTTGATGTAATCAATTTTATTTTTCTCAAAAAGCTTCTCAATCTCTCCCCGATAACGTTTTACTGAACGCTTTTTATAATCCTGCATTTTTCCGAAATCAAAAGAAATAAAATCCGTAGAAACGCCAAACACATCGCTGTGCTGCATCATGGAAAAAATACTGGATGCATGAAGCAGCGCTTTTGTAGGGATACAGCCCCGGTTAATGCAGACACCTCCCAGTTTATCCCGTTCGATTACTGCTACCTTCATTCCGAAGCCGGCTGCCTTTAAGGCCGCCGTATATCCTCCCGGCCCTGCACCAATAATAATTAAATCATATTTTATTGCCATAATTTCTCCTTTTGAATATTCTTTTCTGTCATCAAATCAGCAATCCCCGTCAATCAGCTTCAGACTGCAGCAGGCATTCCAGATTCCATTCTCTCCAACAGCTGTGGTGACATAATCTGCTGCCTCCTTCAGCTGCTCAATTGCATTGCCCATAGCAACTCCGATTCCTGCCTGTTGGATAATCTCATAATCATTCATACTGTCTCCAAAAGCCACTGTATCTGCCATAGAAACTCCATAATAATCACAAAGCCGCTTCAGTCCCTCTGCCTTAGATGCCTGCTTTTCCACGATATCAGCGCCCTCCCGACTGGAAAACATAGGAAGCTTCAGCTGAGGAAATGCCTCTTCCATGCTTTTCGCTCCAGCCTCCTGCCCCAGATAAACCAGGGTTCGCACCGGCATCTGCAAAAGCAGCTTCGGATCCTTAAAATTTCTTCCAGATTCTCCAAAACGACGAATATCATTGCGCACTACAAATTCCGGATTCACATAGTAATCATCCGAAGCATCTGTCAGTCCAACAGAAAAATCCTTTCCCTCTGCAAACTCCAGAATCTGCCTCACCAGTTCTCTGTCCATCCGATGTTCATAGAGCAAGGTTTCTCCAACTGTAATCTTGGTTCCATTTAAGTGAATCACTGCGTCTGGCTGAATTTCATCTGCCAGCCCCAGGCTGTACCGGTTATCCATATCTCTTCCGGTAGCAATCACAATATAATAATTTTTTCTCAGCCTTTTCACTGCCTCAATAGCACTTTCTGGAATCTTAAAATCTTTATGATCCAAAAGTGTCATATCCATGTCAAAGCTGACAATTCCTCTCATATTTTTTGTCTCCTGTCTCATCTGCCTTTAAAAACAGCCCTTTCTATCTTTCATAATCAGGAATTTATTTTGATTTCCCTTTCTTTTTCTGGGCAGATACCATAATTTTTTTTGTTTTTAGCAGGTTTTTCCATCATTTTCTGCTAAAAATATAATATCAGATAAAAAAAATGTTGTAAACCTCTTTTCAAAATGGAATTTATCTGCTATAATAAGGAAGTTCGTTGAGGAACACAAAACAAAACGGAGTATGGCGTAGTTTGGTAGCGCGCTCGGCTGGGGGCCGAGAGGTCGCAGGTTCAAATCCTGTTACCCCGATTTTCTGTTTTAAAAAGGATTTCTGGAAATTGATTCCAGAAGTCCTTTTTTGTTATCTTCCATCCACGTTCCTTCCATCCGGTATTTTCTCATCTGCCGGGGGGCTTTCTTCCTAGTTCCTTTCCTCTGGCTGGGATCTCTTTCTCCCCGGTCCGCTTACGACGGCTTTGGACATAGAGGCGCCTTTTTTCTCAGTATACCCAAAATTTCTCGGAAATCCATCTATTTTCCTGGTGGATTGGACACATATTCCCATTTTCATTCCCTATGCCCAAAATATTCATCATTATATGGGCATGGGAGAAAAAATGTACGCTTTGTACCCAATAGTCCAGACTGCCCCGGAATCAGAATGCAAAAATGTACCAGATAGGGTAAACACACCAGAGACATATTTTCTTATCAAAAATATTGGCTGACCTCTTTAAGTCCCCCCATACAAGGCAGACACGATCCGACTCTCAGATAAATCCTGAATGCCAAAAACCTCCGGTGTAAGAGCTGCCAGAATAAATACCGCCGCATAAGGAGACGTGGGGCATGTGGACGGTGGAATTCAAAAAATTCATTTTTTAAGTTAATTCCTGTATACAAAGGACTGGCGGAAACAAAACGCCAGTCTTGCATTAAAACAGTAAAATTGATATAATAAAAGAATAACAGCTTCAGAAATGGACATGGAAAAACAGACAGGAGATCGTATGAAAGAAACAGTGTTGCTGTACGGATTTAAGGATCAGGAACGGTTAAAAAAGGTAAAGCGGGCGCTGCTCCCCCTGGGGCTGCGGATGAGGACCGTGGGACCGGAGGAATATTTCCAGCCGGTGGGATACCTGGCCGGAGTGAAGGAGGTGCCTCCGGCGGAAAATGACCGCCCGGGCACAGAATTTGACTGCGAGATGATGGTCATGGCAGGCCTGGCGTCTGCACAGGTGGATGCGGTGATCCACGCCCTGTACCGGTCCGGGGTGGGCCGTATCGATTATAAAGCAGTGCTGACCCCTGTGAACCAGTTCTGGGATGGGGAAAAGCTGTATGAAGAGATCGCCAGGGAACATGAAGCGATGACAAAGGGAGGTTCCCAATAAATAAATGGAGGAATTGTATATGCAGTACAGAAAATTTGGTAATACTGGTGTTGAGGTTTCGGCTCTGGGCTTTGGATGCATGCGCTTCCCGGTCAACGAAGACAAGACCATCAACGAGGAAAAAGCCATCGCCATGGTGCGTCATGCCATCGATAACGGCGTCAACTATGTGGACACCGCGTATCCGTATCACCAGGGCACCAGCGAGCTGGTAGTTGGAAAGGCCTTAAAGGACGGCTACCGTGAAAAGGTGTACCTGGCAGATAAAATGCCTGTATGGCTCCTGGAGACGGAGGATGACTTTGACAAATATCTGGATGAACAGTTAAAGAAGCTGGATACGGACCACATTGATTTTTACCTGCTCCATGCCTTAAGCAGAGAACGCTATGAGGAAAAGGTGAAAAAGCTCAATCTGACAAAGAAGCTGGAGGAGGCCAAGGCCGCTGGAAAGATCCGCTACATAGGCTTTTCCTTCCATGATTCCCTGGACCTGTTCAAGGAGATCATCGATTCCTATGACGGCTGGGATTTCTGCCAGATCCAGTATAACTACATCAACCTGACCCACCAGGCAGGGACCGAAGGCTTAAAATACGCAGCCTCCAAGGGACTGGGCGTTGTGATCATGGAGCCGCTGTTGGGCGGAAAGCTGGCCAACCTGGCGCCCCATGTGGCCGAGGTCTTCCCGGAAGGAAAGTCCCATGTGGAATACGCTCTGGACTTCTTATGGGATAAGCCGGAGGTAAGCCTTCTCTTAAGCGGCATGACCGAGCCGGAGCAGGTGGAGGCCAACCTGGAATACGCCAGCCGCAGCCATGTGGGCATGGTGACAGAGGAAGAAAAGGCCGTTTACGAAAAAGCCAAAAAGATCTTCGACGAAATGGCCCTTGTGAACTGCACCAAATGCGCTTACTGCATGCCGTGTCCCTTTGGCCTGAATATTCCGGAGCTGTTTGCTGCATATAATATGACTGCCAGCCATGGCATGACCCCGGCCAAGGAGGCATATGAGGCCCTGTCCGTTAAAGCCGACGCCTGCCGGGCCTGCCATCACTGTGAGAAGGAATGTCCGCAGCATATTAAGATCAGCGAGATGATGCCAAAAGTAGCCCAGGCATTCGTATAGGCGGACTGGACGTGCCGGCCGGCGGATAAAGCCGGCCGGATCCGGGAAACGCAGGAAAATAAATATGGAAATGGAGGTCCTTTTATGCAGGAAGAGAAAAAGAAGAGCCGGAAAGAAGGAGATAAGGCCCGTCTGGCTGCGGCTGCGGCCCGCCTGGGCGTTCTCCAGAGACGGCTTAAGGATGAGAAGATCCCGGTCATCATCACCTTTGACGGCTTCGATGCTGCGGGAAAGGGCCTCCAGATCAGCCGCCTGATCCAGGCGCTGGATCCCAGGGGCTTTGACGTGTACACGGGAGACCGGGACGGGGAAGAGGAGGCCATGCACCCGTTTTTATGGCGGTTTGCCATCCGCTGCCCGGAAAGGGGCCGGATCGCCATTTTTGACACCAGCTGGAACCGGCGGATCTTTGCGGACCGGTTTGACAGGGATCTGGGAAAAAGAGAGACAGAAGAAAGCCTTTCGGATATCCGGGCTTTTGAAAAACAGCTGACAGACGACGGGACAGTGCTTGTTAAGCTGTTTCTTGAAATTTCAGAGAAAGAACAGAGAAAACGGTTTAAAAAGCTGGAAGCATCAGCAGATACGGCGTGGAGGGTCACAGAAGCCGACTGGGAGAGAAACCGCCGCTATAAAAAATACGCCCGGATCACAAAAGAGATGATCGACGCCACCAACGTGCCCTGGGCTCCGTGGACGGTCATCGATGCCGCCCATAAGGAAAAAGCGGCTCTTGCAATTATGGAAGCAGTATCGTCGGCCATGGAGGCGGCCCTGGAGAAAAAAGCCGCCGGCCGGGAAACTCCCCGGTTCGAGCCTCCGCTGCCGCCGGATAAATATAAAAAAGGGATCCTCTCCCATGTGGACCTGGAAAAGACCATGGACCGGGAGGAGTACAGAAAAAAGCTGGATCAGCTGCAGAAAAGGCTGGAGCGGCTCCATGGAGACCTGTACCGGTACAGGATTCCTGTGGTCTTAGGCTTCGAGGGATGGGATGCGGCTGGAAAGGGCGGAGCCATCAGGCGTCTTACCAGTCATCTGGATCCCAGAGGATACCAGGTATGTCCCACCGCCTCCCCCAGCAGCACAGAAAAAGCCCACCATTATCTATGGCGGTTCTGGACCCGTTTCCCCAAGGACGGCCATATCGCTGTTTTTGACCGGACCTGGTACGGCAGGGTCATGGTGGAGCGGATCGAGGGCTTCTGCACGGAGGAAGAATGGCACAGGGCGTATCAGGAGATCAACGATATGGAAGCCCATCTGGTGCATTCTGGGGCTGTGGTGCTGAAGTTCTGGCTCCATATCGATAAGGATGAGCAGGAACGGCGGTTCAACGACCGGATGAAGAATCCTGAAAAACAGTGGAAGATCACAGACGAGGACTGGAGAAACCGGGAAAAGTGGGACCAGTATGAGGAAGCGGTCAACGAGATGCTGGAAAAGACATCCACAGAGGACGCTCCCTGGATCGTGGTGGAAGGAAACTCCAAGTATTACGCCCGCATCAAGGTGATGGAGACCGTGGCGGACGCGCTGGAGAAGAAAATAAAAGAAGTGGAAAAAGCAAAGAAAAAACATGAATAAAGTAGTGATAGCAGGCGGCGGCGCAGCCGGTATGGCGGCCGCCATAGGAGCCGCCCAGGCAGGATGCCAGGTGGTGGTATATGAAAAAAATGAAAAGCTTGGAAAAAAGATATATATCACAGGAAAGGGACGCTGCAATGTGACCAACAGCTGCGATACAGAGGACCTGTTTTCCCATATGGTGTCCAATGGAAAATTTTTATACAGCGCCATTTACGGCTTTTCCAATTTTGACGTCATGGGACTTATGGGCGAGTGCGGCTGTCCCTTAAAAATAGAGAGAGGCAACCGGGTATTCCCGGTATCAGATAAATCATCGGATGTGATCGCGGCCCTGGAACGGCGGATGAAGCGGCTGGGAGTGTCCGTCCGCTATAATGAGGCTGTGAAAGAGGTGGTCTGCCAGGATGGCCGGTGTCTGGGCGTGGTCCTGGAAAAAGGCCGGAAAATGGTCGAAGCCGGAGCTGTGATCGTGGCCACAGGAGGCCTGTCCTACCCGGCCACCGGTTCCACCGGGGACGGCTACCGGTTTGCAGAAGCAGCGGGCCATACGGTGACGGAGCTTTCCCCGGCCCTGGTGCCCTTCACCTGCGCGGAAGAGGACGTAAAAAAGCTCCAGGGACTGTCTCTGAAAAATGTGGAGGTGACGGTGTATGACGGGAAGAAGGTCATCTGGAAGGAATTTGGGGAAATGCTGTTTACCCATTTTGGCGTCAGCGGTCCTGTGATCTTAAGCGCCAGCAGCTTTGCTGCAAAGATCATTAAAAAGCGGCCTCTGGATCTGGTCATCGACTTAAAGCCGGCGCTGACGCCGGAGCAGCTGGATGCCCGGATCCTGCGGGATTTTGACGAGGCGAAGAACAAGCGGTTTAAAAATTCCTTAAACCGGCTGTTTCCGGCAAAGCTTATCCCGGTGATGGTGGCCAGGAGCGGCATTGATCCGGAGAAGAAGGTCAATGAGGTGACGGCGAAGGAGCGGGAGCGGCTGGTGGAGGCCGCCAAATCCTTCCATGTGACCCTCACAGGACTCAGAGGGTACAACGAGGCCATCATCACCCAGGGAGGCGTGGACGTAAAGGAGATCAATCCCGCCACCATGGAGTCTAAAAAGGCCCAGGGCCTTTATTTTGCCGGAGAAGTGCTGGATCTGGACGGCGTTACCGGAGGCTTTAACCTGCAGATCGCCTGGTCCACGGGGATGCTGGCGGGAAGAAGCGCCGGAGCGCACGTCCGGGACCGGCAGATCCGGATGATCAATGAATAAATTCCTGCAAAATGGCGGAAACTGCTTAAGAGCGGGATAAGGAGGAAGACATGTCTTTTAACGTAGCCATCGACGGTCCTGCCGGAGCTGGAAAGAGCACTGTGGCGAAGGCAGTGGCAGCAAAGAGAAATTTTATCTATGTGGATACCGGAGCCATGTACCGGACAATGGCCCTTTACTTTCTGAGAAAGGGCGTTGATAAAAACGATGAAGCGGCGGTGAATAAAGCCTGCATGGAGGTTTCCATCTCCATCGCCTATGAAAACGGCGCCCAGCAGGTGTTTTTAAACGGAGAGAACGTATCCGGCCTGATCCGTACAGAAGAGGTGGGGAACATGGCGTCAGCCACCTCAGGGTATCTTTTTGTCCGGGAAAAGCTGGTGGAGCTCCAGAAAGAAATGGCCCGGAAGTCGGATGTGGTCATGGACGGCCGGGACATCGGCACCTGCGTGCTGCCGGAGGCCGATGTAAAGGTCTATCTGACAGCCAGTTCCCTGGTGCGGGCCAGAAGGCGGTACAGAGAGCTGACAGAAAAGGGGATCGCCTGTGATCTTAAGGAGATTGAGCAGGACATCCTGGACCGGGATCACCGGGATATGCACCGGGAACATTCTCCTCTGGTGCAGGCGGAGGACGCTGTTTATCTGGATTCCTCCGATATGACCCTGGACCAGGTGGTGGACGCCATCGGAAGGCTGATCGACCAGAAAATCGACGGCCAGGCGGGGGGAAGGCCATGAATGTGACCGTTGCAAAGACCGCCGGGTTCTGCTTTGGCGTAAAAAGGGCTGTGGAGAAGGTCTACGAACAGATCCAGAAGACCGATAAACCCATCTATACATACGGTCCCATCATCCACAACGAGGAAGTGGTCAAGGATCTTAAGAAAAAGGGCGTGGAGGTCATCGGCTCAGAAGAGGAGCTGGATCGCGTCCGGGACTGTGTGGTGGTCATCCGTTCCCATGGCGTAGGAAAACACATCTACGACATTTTGGAAAAGAACGGAGTGGAGATCGTGGACGCCACCTGTCCCTATGTAAAGAAGATCCACCGGGTGGTGGCCGGCCAGTGTGCAGAGGGACGCCAGGTGATCATCGTGGGAGACGAATCCCACCCCGAGGTCATTGGGATCAAGGGCTGGGGGAATCAGGACACGAAGGTCATTGAAAACGCGGAGGATTTTGAAAAACTGGGGCTTCCGGAGGGCAGCCGCCTATGCCTGGTGGCCCAGACGACATTTAATTACAAGAAATTTCAAGATATAGTTGAAAAAATTCCTAAAACGCGTTATGATATATTTGTTTTAAATACGATTTGCAATGCGACACAGGAAAGGCAGGTAGAGGCGAAAGAGATCGCTTCTCAGGTGGACGTGATGCTGGTGATCGGAGGGAAAAACAGTTCCAATACCCAGAAGCTGTATGAGATCTGCCGGCGAGAATGTAACAAAACGTATTACATCCAGACCCTGGACGACTTAAATCCTGAATGTATAAGTTCTGCGTGCAACGTAGGTATTACAGCAGGGGCTTCAACCCCGAATAATATTATCGAGGAGGTTCATACTAATGTCAGAGTTAAGTTTTGAACAAATGTTAGAAGAATCATTAAAAACAATACGTACAGGAGAGGTTGTCACTGGTAAAGTCATCGACGTTAAAGAAGATGAGATCGTTTTGAACATCGGTTACAAATCCGACGGCATCATTACCCGCAGTGAATACACCAACGAGCCCAACGTGGACTTAAGAAATCTTGTACAGGTAGGCGACGAGATGGAGGCCAAGGTCGTTAAAGTAAACGACGGCGAGGGTCAGGTTGCACTTTCCTATAAGAGACTGGCAGCCGACAGAGGAAATAAGAGACTGGAAGAGGCCTTTGAGAACCATGAGGTCCTTACTGCAAAGGTATCCCAGGTTCTGGACGGCGGCTTAAGCGTGATCGTGGACGAGGCAAGGATCTTTATTCCTGCAAGCCTTGTATCTGACGTATACGAAAAGGATCTTTCCAAGTACGCAGACCAGGAGATCGAGTTCGTGATCACTGAGTTCAATCCCAAGAGAAGAAGAGTCATCGGCGACCGCAAGCAGCTCATCGTTGCCAGGAAGGCTGAGATGCAGAAGGCTCTGTTCGAGCGCATCGCTGTTGGCCAGAAGGTAGAAGGAACCGTTAAGAACGTGACAGATTTCGGCGCATTCATCGACTTAGGCGGCGCAGACGGCTTACTCCATATCTCCGAGATGTCCTGGGGAAGAGTTGAGAGCCCCAAGAAGGTATTCAAGGTAGGCGAGAAGGTAACAGCTCTGATCAAGGATATCAACGGTGAGAAGATCGCCCTGTCCATGAAGTTCCCGGAGACAAATCCGTGGGCAAACGCTGCTGAGAAATATGCAGCAGGCAACGTGGTAACAGGCCGTGTGGCACGTATGACAGACTTCGGCGCATTCGTTGAGCTGGAGGCAGGCGTGGACGCACTCCTTCACGTATCCCAGATCTCCAGAGAGCACGTTGCAAAACCGTCTGACGTACTTTCCATCGGTCAGGAGATCACAGCTAAGATCGTTGACTTCAACGAGGCAGACAGAAAGATCAGCCTCAGCATGAAGGCTCTGGAGACAGAGGCTCCGGCTGAAGAGGCAGCAGAGGAATAAAAACCGGCCAAATATCCGGTGCAGAATAGAAGAGGGCGTGTGAAGAACATAAGTTTTTCACGCGTCCTTTTTGGCGTCTGGTGAAGCTCTTTTGGCAGGTTCTCCTTTGCCTCGGCCCGATCCCTTGTCTTAGGCTCTCAGGCTTCGTTGCCTGGGCATAGAAGGGAGTTTTTTCCTGCTATGCCCAAAATTCCAGTGCTTTTTGGGCATACACAGAGAAAAAGGAGATATATGCCCAATCCATAGGAAAATCCAGAGAAGTCCCGGGGTTTTCCTATGATTTTTGGGCACTGTGGGAAAAAACATACATTTATGCCCATTATTTTTTATGATACGGGAGGGGGGAATAGGAAGACGGAGGATTCATGGGCTTCGCAGGTGGTGATGAGCTGGAGAGTCCGCAGGTGGTAAATTCCGGATGGATCACGGTCTTTCCCTGGATGGAGGCGCACTTATACTGGAAGGGGATCCGGCTGGTGAATAACGCCATGTCATGGGAGAAAAGGACAGTTTCCAGGGCCCTATAAAAACACGTAATGGATTCGTAAGAAAAATCGGTGGGATTTTTTTTATGCTCTATGGTAAGATATCTGTATCAGATCAGAAATGAATGGAGGACGAGAATATGAAACGATTACATGGAGCGGCGGTGCTTGCAGCCGCAGCAATGTTTACAGCTTCCATGGGGATCACAGGAATGGCAGATACCAGCGGAGCCGGGGAAAATGGAAGCCGGCTGGACGGGATGGTGTGCATGGACGGAAGTGTGATCTCCGCAGAGGATGGGAGACTGCATCTCAACCGCCGTGTGGAAGGCGGGATGACGGAGGTGGTAGTGAACCTTTCTGAGGACACGAAGATCCTGGATGCCGTCAACGGGTTCCCGGTCTCTGTGGAAAACTTAGACGATGGCGAGGCGGTCCGGGTCTATACGGGACCGGCCATGACCTTAAGCCTGCCGCCCATCACCAACGGGCTTCTGGTTCTGGCGGATGCTCCGGCAGACTCCGGCTTTCCTGTTTATGCAGTGGTGGAATCCCTGACCCAGGAGCCGGATAAGGCAGATGGAACAGAGGCTGCATATATCCTGGAAACTGCCGGCGGGATGAAATACACGGTTTCGGATTCCACGGTCCTGCTCCCCTATCTGACCAGAAACATGGTATTTGCAACAGACCTCAAGAAGGGGACTCCGATCCTGCTATGGACCGATGGAACGGACGGCTCCGCAGCAGAGAAGATCGTGATCTTCCAGGGAGAGGGCCAGGACGCAGGAAAGGAAAATGCGGATGGACTGGGCTTCCATGGCTGGAAGGAAGAAGCCGGGAGCTGGTACTATTATGAACAGGGCCAGAAGAAGACCGGATGGCTGTGTGAGGGAACAGACTGGTACTACCTGGACCCGGAAAGCGGCCGGATGGCCACTGGATTTGTAACTGTGGACGGAAAGACGTATTTTTTAAAGGACGACGGCCGGATGCTGACGGAGGCTGCGGAGTTCGTGCCTGATGCCAATGGTGCTCTGTCCTTAAAGAAATAGAAGAAAGAGAAGGCGCTCCTGGGAGGGGGCGTCTTTTTTCTGTCATAGAAATGTGCGGCCCATAAGGGAGGAAACGCTCCGCTGGGGACAACAGGGGGCAGGCGCTTGGCACGGAAAAAAGATTTTGTTGACATACAATATTATATGGTATATAATACTGTTACAATAATATATAGCGTATAATATTGCGGGCGGTAGAATTACAAGAGAGCCGGAATGGATCAAAGCCGCGGCTCTGGAACGCAGCTGCATATTTTAGGAGGGAAGACTATGGTATTCAACACAGGAGCCGCTCTGCTGGACGGGATCGTGCTGGCAGTGGTCTCCAGAGAGGCGGAGGGGACCTACGGCTATAAGATCACCCAGGACGTGAGAAAGGCCATCGATATATCGGAGTCCACACTGTATCCGGTGCTGCGGAGACTCCAGAAGGAAAACTGCCTGGAAACGTATGATATGGCGTTTGATGGAAGAAACCGGAGATATTATAAGCTGACAGAAACGGGCCGGGCCCAGTTAAAGCTGTATAAGAGCGAATGGACCGTATATTCCGGACATATTTCCCGGATCTTTGAGGAGGCAAATGTATGAGGAAGGAAGAGTTTTTTGATAAGCTGGAATATCTGCTCCAGGACATCCCGGACCAGGACCGGGAGGATGCCCTGGATTATTACAGGGATTACCTGGCTGAGGCCGGGAGCGGCAATGAGGAGGCGGCCATTGAGGATTTTGGGAGCCCTGAACGGGTGGCGGCCATTATCCGGGCCGACCTGGCAGGCAATTTAAACGACGGCGGCTCCTTTACAGACCGGGGTTATGAGGATGAACGGTTCCGGGATCCCGGCTACCAGGTGGCAAAACGGCTGGATCTGCCGGAGGAGAGGGAAAATACAGCCGGCTCCGGCAGCGGACGCGGGTATGAGAAGGACGGCTGGCAGACGGGGCCGTCCCAGAGGGACAGCGGATACCAGGATCCGTCCTATGAAACAGTCCGCGAAGAAAAGAAGCCATGGACCAGTAAGGGGCTGAAGCTGGTTTTATGGATCGTTCTGATCATCGCCGCTTTTCCTGTGATCCTTGGGATCGGGGGTGCCGGGCTGGGGGCCATAACGGGAATCGCTTCTCTGATCTTTGGGATCATTGCTGTGGTGTTCTGCCTGACAGCTGCGGCGTTTATCACCGGCGTATGCCTGCTGGTGGCCGGGATCGTTTTTCTGGTGGCGTCGCCTCTGGACAGCGGACTGATGTTCGGGATCGCCATTGCCGGGATCGGTGTGGGACTTCTGGGAGCAGTGCTCTTATACGCCATTCTGGCCATGTTCCTCCCATTTTTATGGAGAAGCATGAAAAAGGCGGGAGCATGGATTTCACGTAAATGGAAGGAGATCAGAAGGGTATGAAAAAATTCATTAAATATGGGATCATTGCCGGGGGAGCCCTGATCCTGGCCGGAGCCGGGATCACCACCGCGTCTCTTCTACTGGGAGCGGATATGGGGGATCTGAACGGGCACATAAGAAAAAGACTTCATCATCTGGATGAGCTGGACGGGATCGTGGAGCGGGAAGTGGATCCGGAGGGGTATCTGGTCCGCGTGGACCAGGATCCTGCTCCGGAAGGCTGGGAGACGGCGCGGGCAGAGGGACAGGACCCGGAGGCCGGCCCGTCCGCGGAGCCCTTTGCCGGAGGAGAGCCCTGGCAGTCCCCGGGAACAGACGGAGGCTTTGAGGCCGGGTATCCAGAGGTCACGGATCTTAAGATCCGGCAGCAGGGCGGGAGCGTGGAGATCTTCCGGATGGATGAGATCAGTGCCCTGACCATCAAAAGCGGGAATGGAAGCCTGGAGGCCGTCAGTTTCCAGGAATACGGAATGGATTCGGTCCTTGCCCTGCGGGCCGGAGACGGGGAGGATTACCAGATCTTTATTCCCGGCTCCTGGGTGCTGGATGAATTTGAGGCAGAGATCCTGGAAGGGACTCTGGAGGGAAACGGCGTCCGCGTTCTGGAGGCGGAGCTGTCTGTGAGAGAGGGAAACGCAGTCTTTACCCAGGAGGACGGGCGGAGCGCGGATCTGGAGTGCATGGGCAGCGGATCCATCCTTTGGGCAATGGAGTCTGAACGGTATATGGAGATCGATGCCGAGTGCCGGACCGGTTCCATTACCATTTCGATTCCGGAAACCATGGATCCAGGCGGGATCGGATATGACATTGAATGTGAAAACGGGACGGTGGAATTCCCGGGCTTTACAGTGGAAGGAAATCAGAAGAAAGAGGCGGCCGGAAGTCTGTCGGTCATGGATCTGGAGGCTGGATCGGGAACCATTTCTGTACAGCATACAGCGGCCCCGTAAACAGAAGCCGGATAAAAGGAGAGAGGAACATGGATGTGAGGCGGTTGTATAAGTCGGATACGGATAAGATGATCTGCGGAGTCTGCGGCGGCATCGGTGAATTCCTGAATGTGGACCCAACGCTGGTGCGGCTTTTATGGGCGATCCTGACCTTCACCGGGCCGGGGCTCATTGCCTATATCATCGCAGCGATCATTATTCCCGGCCGTCCGGATTAAAAAACGGCCGGAACATATATGGGGACCGGGGCAGAGCCATGCCGTCCGGTCCCTGTTTTTTTCAGCGGCCGCAGAGAGCGTTTCCGGGGCAGGGCTTTTTCCATGGCCTGCGCCGCGTTCTGAAAAGGATATGTGCCTGGCCTTCCGGGAGGCATACGGGTCCGGAAGGCTTCTGTATAAGCTTCCCGTTTCTGGGAATACTTTTCTAAGAAAAAGGAAAAGAGGTGAACCAGAAGCCATGGGAAAAAAGAAACAGGAGCCGGTGGATCCCAACAATCTGAAGCCGGAGGACGTGCTGAAGTTCGAGATCGCGGCAGAGCTTGGTCTGGCGGATAAGGTGGTGGCCGGAGGGTGGAGATGCCTGACTGCCAAGGAAAGCGGCCGGATCGGAGGCCTGATCACGAGAAAAAAACGGGAGATGGCCGGACAAAAAGGAGAAAACCAGACGTTGAAAGATGAAAAGAAAGATCCTATAATATAGGCAGAACGACACAGGATGGAGGAAACAAGGTGAAGATCGCTCTGATCTGCTTTACAGAAAATGGGTTTCAGATGGAAAAGCGGCTGGTAAAGCTCCTGGAGGCAGAGGGCCATGGTCCCTGTCCCTGGGTTTCGGGGAGGTACGCCATGCAGGCAGCCTCCCTGGATCATGAGATCAGCTTTTCCCCGGTGAAGGAGGGCGGGCTTTCTGCCTGGGCCGGAGAACGGTTTGGAGACTCGGACGGCCTTATTTTTATCGGAGCCTGCGGCATTGCTGTCAGGGCCATTGCTCCGTATATCCGGGATAAAAAAACGGATCCGGCGGTTCTGGCAGCCGATGAGAAGGGACGGTTTGTGATCCCCCTGCTGTCGGGCCATCTGGGCGGGGCCAATGAGCTGGCGGAGCGTCTGGCGGCGGGGCTCGCAAAAAGCGGGATCCCGGCCCAGGCAGTGCTCACGACGGCCACGGATGTGAACCGGCGGTTTGCGGTGGATGTGTTTGCAAAGGAGCATGGCCTGGTCCTGGACCAGATGAAGCTGGCAAAGGAGATCTCGGCGGCGGTCCTGGCCGGGGAGCCAGTGGGACTGTTTTCAGACTTTCCGTTTTCCGGACCGGTCCCGGAGGGGCTTTATAAGGACCGGATCTGCCCGCAAAACATCCGGATCACCGTATGGAGGAAGGATCGGAAAGGCCCGGAGGAGCCGGGACCTTTAAGGCTGGTGCCCAGGTGTGTGGTCCTGGGGACCGGGTGTAAACGGGGGACCTCCATGGAGCAGATCTGGTCTGTGGCGGAGGAGGCCATGGAAAGAGAGGGGCTGGATCCTTCAGCCGTCTGCGGCCTGGCCAGCATCGACTTAAAAAGCGGGGAGCCGGGGCTGTGCAGTCTTGCTGAAAAGCTGGGGGTCCCGTTTTTTACGTACACAGGAGAGGAGCTGGCCGCCGTACCCGGGGCGTTTACGGAGTCAGAGTTCGTGAGACAGGTCACGGGCGTGGGAAGCGTCTGTGAGCGGGCGGCTGTGGCCGCATGCCGGGAGGCATCGGAGGATACCCGACTCCTGATGAAAAAATACGCCCGGGATGGAGTGACCGTGGCGGCGGCATGTTTTATACCGGAATTATTTAAGGGATCGGAGAGATGACAATATGATAAAGGTTGTGACCGGAGCCGGGGCCAGCGGGAAATCGTCCTTTGCGGAGTCCCTTCTGGAACAGTCGGAGGCGAAAAGGAAGATCTACGCCGCCACCATGATCGTATGGGACGACGAATGCCGGGCACGGGTGAAAAAACACAGGCAGATGCGGGAAAAAAAGGGCTTTGAGACAGCGGAGCGTCCGGTGGACCTGGGAGGGCTTTTTGTACCGGAGGACGGGGCAGTGTTGGTGGAATGTATGTCCAACCTGGCGGCCAATGAGATGTACCGGGAGGATGTGGGAATGGAAAGCTGTGCAGAGCTCCGGGCGGCCCAGGCCGGAGAGCGGATTTTAAGAGGGCTCCGCCTGCTTGCAGAGGCGGCCCGGGACCTGGTGGTGGTGACCAATGAGGTCTTTGGGGATATAAAGCTTACAGAAGAGGAAACGGCAGCGTACCAGCGGCTCATGGGAAGACTGAACCGGGAGCTGTTTTCCATAGCCGGAGAGGTCTGGGAGGTGGTCTGCGGGATCCCGGTGCAGCTGAAGGGAAAGAAGGAGCAGACAGGGGCGGCCGGGACAGAACTGGCAGCCGGACAGAATAAAGAGGGAAAAGAGAGTCTACATATGAAATTTATCACAGGCGGCGCATTCCAGGGAAAAAGGGACTTTGCAGAGCAGCTCCTGGACCGGGAGGGCGTTTTGGAGTATGAGACGGCGGACGGAGCCGCGGATCCGTTTGAGGCTGCGTACAGCCGGAAGCTGGTGGTGAACGTCCAGGACTATGTGCGCCGGTTTGCGGGCCTTGAGGACGGAGAAGCCAGAGAACGGCTGCAGGAATTCCTGGACCGGCTTATAAAGGAGAATCCCGGAGCTGTGGCGGTCATGGATGAGATCGGCTGCGGGATCGTGCCTGTGGGCCGGGAGGAGCGGCTGTGGAGGGACCTGGCCGGAGAGGCGGCTCAGACCCTGGCAGCCTGTTCCAGGGACGTATACCGGGTCACAGGCGGCCTGGCCCAGGTACTGAAGGGCGGTGAGCGGTAAATGGAACAGGGAAGCCAGTGGGAAAAGGCGTACACCCATGGCGGGGATGTGTACAGGAACGAAAAAATACGGATGGATTTTTCCATTAACATCAATCCACTGGGAATGCCGGATTTTATCAAACAGGCGGCCATGGACGGGGTGGAGGAAAGCGCCCGCTATCCGGACAGCCGGTGCAGGAGGCTCCGGAGGCTGGCAGCCGGATTTTACGGCGTGCAGGAGGAAACCCTTGTGTTTGGAAACGGGGCTGCGGAGCTGATCTTCGGGATCGTCCGGGCCGTATCTCCCAGGCGGGCTGTTTTGACGGCTCCGTCGTTTACAGAGTATGAAGCGGCTCTTTCATCTGTGGGGGCGGAGGTCCTGTTTTTTCCATTGAAGGAGGAGGAGGATTTTTCTCTTCCGGCAGACCGGTATCTGGATTTTTTAAAGAGCGCCAGGCCGGATATGATCTTTTTGTGCAATCCGGCCAATCCGACCGGAAGGCTGACGCCGGGAGAGGAGATCCGCCGGATCCTGGAGTTCTGCACCGTTCAGGGGATCCTTGCAGTGGTGGACGAGTGCTTCCTGGATCTGGCGGAGGAGGATGAGAGGGATTCGGTACTGGATCTGGTGCGGGCAGGAGAAAAAAAAGTTTTTTTGCTGAAAGCATTTACAAAATCCTTTGCCATGGCAGGACTCCGCCTGGGGTACGGATTCCTGGCAGACGGAGAGCTGCGGCTTAAGATGCAGAGCCAGAGCCAGCCCTGGAACGTGTCCATACCGGCCCAGGAGGCCGGATGCGCGGCCTTTGGAGCAGAGCGGGAGCCCTACCTCCGGGAAGCCCGGAAGCTCATAAGCCGGGAGCGGGAATATTTAAGGGAAGGCCTGCAAAGGCTGGGCTTTTATGTATTTCCCTCGGAGGCCAATTTCCTTTTATTTAAGAGGACAGACAGAGGGGACGGGGGAGAGCTTTATGAGTCCCTTTTATCCCGTGGGATCCTGATCCGCAGATGCGGCGATTACCAGGGGCTTTCCGGGGATCATTATCGGATCTGTGTGAAAAAAAAGGAAGAAAACAGGGCTTTTCTGGAGAATTTGGGAGAAATATATAAGAAGAGGTAATAAAAGAATCAAAAAAATAGTATAAATCCCCTGTTGCACAAAAGATACAAAACTGATATACTCTATGAAATAGCTAAAAGGAACAGATAAATTCCAGCGAAACTTAAGAAAGAGAGGGAACCTTAGAATGGGTAAGATCATTGGAGAAGGCATTACATTTGACGATGTGCTGCTGGTGCCGGCATATTCAGAAGTAATTCCCAATCAGGTTGACGTATCCACGTACCTGACTAAGAAAGTCAAACTGAACATTCCTTTTATGAGTGCAGGAATGGATACGGTCACAGAACACCGCATGGCCATTGCAATGGCAAGACAGGGCGGTATCGGGATCATTCACAAAAACATGTCAATCGAAGCGCAGGCCGAAGAGGTTGACAAGGTTAAGCGTTCAGAGAACGGAGTAATCACAGACCCATTTTATTTATCCCCGGAACATACATTAAAGGATGCGGACGAGCTGATGGGAAAATTCCGGATCTCCGGCGTTCCGATCACAGAGGGTAAAAGATTAGTCGGCATCATCACCAACCGCGACCTGAAATTTGAAGAGGATTTTTCCAAGAAGATCAAGGAATGCATGACCTCTGAAAACCTGGTCACAGCCAAAGAGGGAATCACCATGATGGAGGCCAAGAAGATCCTTGCCAAAGCAAGGGTGGAGAAGCTGCCCATCGTGGACGATGACTTTAATTTAAAGGGACTTATCACCATTAAGGATATTGAGAAGCAGATCAAATACCCCAATTCCGCTAAGGATGCACACGGAAGACTGCTCTGCGGCGCTGCCGTGGGAATCACCGCCAACGTGCTGGAGCGCGTGGAGGCCCTTGTGAACGCCAAGGTGGACGTGATCGTATTAGACTCTGCCCATGGTCATTCTGCCAACGTGATCCGCTGCGTGAAGATGATCAAGGAGAAATTCCCGGAGGTACAGGTGATCGCCGGAAACGTGGCCACAGGCGCTGCCACAAAGGCTCTGATCGAGGCCGGTGTGGACGCTGTCAAGGTCGGGATCGGGCCTGGTTCCATCTGTACCACCCGTGTGGTTGCCGGTATCGGCGTTCCCCAGGTATCTGCCGTTATGGACTGCTATGAGGTTGCAAGGGAATACGGGATCCCGATCATCGCAGATGGCGGCATCAAGTACTCCGGAGATGTGACAAAGGCTCTGGCTGCCGGCGGAAGCGTCTGCATGATGGGAAGTATGTTCGCAGGCTGCGACGAGAGCCCGGGAACCTTCGAGCTTTACCAGGGAAGAAAATATAAGGTATACCGCGGAATGGGCTCCATTGCCGCCATGGAAAACGGCAGCAAGGACCGCTACTTCCAGTCCGACGCCAAAAAGCTGGTGCCAGAGGGCGTGGAAGGCCGTGTGGCCTACAAGGGCTATGTGGAGGATACGGTGTTCCAGATGTTAGGCGGCTTAAGAGCCGGTATGGGCTACTGCGGCGCCCACAACATCAAGGAGCTCCAGGAGAACAGCCAGTTTGTGAAGATCTCGGCTGCTGCCCTCCGTGAGAGCCATCCCCATGATATCCACATCACAAAAGAAGCTCCCAATTACAGCATCGACGGCTGATCGGGAAGCGCTGGATCTTCGATATAAAAACGGTTACAGAGAGCATGGCACGGAAGCTGCCGTGCTCTCTTTTTATAGCGCAGAAACCGCCTCTTGCTTTCCTCCGGCCCTTCGTGTAAAATGGAGGGCGTGCGCGGTCTGCGCGGATCTTTTATATAAGAGGAATATTGAACAAGGAGTTTTCAGATGAGTATATTAAACGTAGAGCACTTAAGCCATGGCTTCGGAGACCGGGCCATTTTTACGGATGTGTCGTTCCGGCTTTTAAAGGGCGAGCACATCGGCCTCATCGGGGCCAACGGAGAGGGGAAATCCACCTTCATGAGCATCATCACCGATAAGCTGATGCCGGATGAAGGAAAGGTGGAGTGGGCGAAAAACGTCCGTGTGGGATATCTGGACCAGCATACGGTCCTGGAAAAGGGAATGACCATCCGGGAGGTGTTAAAGAGCGCCTTTTCCTTCTTATTTGAGATGGAAGAAAAGATGAACCAGATCTGCGACCATATGGGAGATGCTTCCGGGGAGGAGATGAATTCCATGATGGAGGAGCTGGGGACCATCCAGGACCTTCTGATGGCCCATGACTTTTATATCATCGACTCCAAGGTGGAGGAGATCGGCCGGGCCTTTGGCCTGGATGAGATCGGACTGGATAAGGACGTGGACGAGCTGTCCGGAGGCCAGAGGACCAAGGTGCTCCTGGGAAAGCTGCTTTTGGAGAAGCCGGACATCCTTCTTCTGGACGAGCCCACCAACTACCTGGACGCCCAGCATATCGAATGGCTGAAGCGGTATCTCCAGGAGTATGAAAATGCCTTTATCCTGATCTCCCACGACATTCCATTTTTAAACAGCGTGGTAAATCTGATCTATCATATGGAAAACCAGAAGCTGGACCGGTATGTGGGCGATTATGATAAATTCTTAGAGGTGTATGAGATGAAGAAGAGCCAGCTGGAGGCCGCCTATAAGCGGCAGCAGCAGGAGATCGCCGAGCTCCAGGACTTTGTGGCCAGAAACAAGGCGCGGGTGTCCACCCGGAATATGGCCATGTCCAGACAGAAAAAGCTGGATAAGATGGAGGTCATCGAGCTGGTAAAGGAAAAGCCCAAGCCAGAATTCCATTTCTTAAATGCCAGGGCAGCAGGAAAGATCATTTTTGAGACAAAGGACCTGGTCATCGGCTACGACGAGCCCTTGTCAAAGCCCCTGGATTTTTCCGTGGAACGGGGCGAAAAGATCGCAGTCATCGGAGCCAACGGAATTGGAAAGACCACCTTCTTAAAGAGTATCCTGGGACTGATCCCGGCTCTTTCCGGCTCTGTGGAGTTGGGGGATTATCTGTCCATCGGATATTTTGAGCAGGAGATGGCTCCGGGAAATACCACCACCTGCATTGAGGAGATCTGGAAGGAGTTCCCCTCCTACACCCAGTATGAGGTGCGGTCGGCTCTGGCAAAATGCGGCCTTACCACAAAAAATATTGAGAGCCAGGTGCGTGTGCTTTCCGGCGGAGAGCAGGCCAAGGTGCGTCTCTGCAAGCTCATCAACCGGGAGACCAACATCCTTCTTCTGGACGAGCCCACCAACCATCTGGACGTGGACGCCAAAGAGGAATTAAAGCGTGCTTTAAAGGAATATAAGGGAGCTGTGCTCCTGATCTGCCATGAGCCGGAGTTTTACGATGGACTGGTATCAAAGGTCTGGAACCTGGGCGAATATTCCTTAAAGATTTAGGAGCAGGGCCATGACACATATACTTCTGGCAGTGATCTATCTGGCGTTCATAAGCCTGGGCCTTCCCGACTCTCTTCTGGGCGCCGCCTGGCCGTCTATGTACGGGGAGCTTGGGGTCCCGGTCTCCCGTGCCGGAATGGTCTCCATGATCATCTGCTTTGGGACAATCGTATCCAGCCTCCAGAGCAGCCGGCTCACCAGCCGGTTCGGCCCGGGAAGGGTGACGGCTGCCAGCGTGGCGGCCACGGCGGCGGCTCTCCTGGGCTTTTCCGCAAGCCGTTCCTTCTGGCAGCTCTGCCTCTGGGCCGTTCCTTACGGGCTGGGAGCAGGAAGCGTGGACGCAGCCCTCAACCATTATGTGGCCCTTCACTTCAAAAGCCGCCATATGAGCTGGCTCCACTGTATGTGGGGCGTGGGCGCTTTCCTGGGCCCGTCGGTCATGGGGACGGTCCTTGCGGGAGGATATGGCTGGAGCATGGGCTACCGGGCCGTGGGCCTGGCCCAGACGGTGCTGGCAGCGGTCCTGGTCATAAGCCTGCCCTTATGGAAAATGAAGCCAGGAAACGGGAAGGACAGGAACGAAACGGAAGCCGGACAGAAAAACGTCCGGGAAGAGAAAAAAAGCCGTGGAGAGGAAGCGGCCGAGGAGGCCGGGGCAGACCGTGCGCCGGGCCTTCTGGAACTCTTAAGGATCCCCATGGCCCGGGAAACGGTGGCCATGTTCTTCTGCTACAATGCCCTGGAGACCACGGCAGGACTCTGGGCCAGCAGCTATCTGGTCCTGGTCCATAAGGTCCCGGCTGAACGCGCCGCCGCCCTGGCCGGTCTTTTCTATCTGGGGATCACGGCCGGAAGGGCAGTCAGCGGCTTCCTTACGGAGTGGATCAGCGACGACGGCATGATCCGCCTGGGTACTGGGATCCTGGCGGCGGGCTTTCTGATCCTTCTGTTTCCGGGAGGCGGCCACAGCCAGGCCGGCCTTCTTCTCATGGGGCTTGGCTGCGCGCCCATTTATCCCAGTGTGATCCATTCCACGCCGTCCCGGTTCGGGGCGGAGCTTTCACAGGCTGTCATTGGCGTACAGATGGCAGGGGCATATATAGGAAGCTCCCTGATGCCGCCGTTTTTTGGATTCCTGGCAGACCATCTGGGAGCTTCCCTGTATCCATATTATCTTTTAGTGCTTCTGGTGGTCATGGCCCTCATGCATCAGAGGATCATCCCAGGGAAACACGTTCAAACTTCTTTATAAAGTCCACGCAGAAATCCGCTGTGGCCTTTAACATTTCTTCTCCCCATTCCTTTGTGGCCGTTTCCGGGGAGTCGGGGCCGTACCAGCCGCAGGACGAATAGCGGTCCACGTGGCGGGGCACCGGAACGGAAACGCCATTGCAGTTCACGTTGAAGGATCCGGCAAAGGTCAGATCCGGACTCAGATCCTTCGGTTCAAAGGGCATAAAATATTCCATATGTACACAGGACGGGTCAATGGCCAGCATGGCTGCGGTCTCTTCGCCGCCGCCGTGGCCGCCCTTCCACCGGGGATCCAGTTCTCCGGCTAAAAGCCACCAGTTTAAGATCGCACCCATGGCATGGCGCTCGTCCAGCTCCAGGGCCACCCGCTGGAGCACCGGGGTATTCCCTCCATGGCCGTTCAAGAAAACAAACTTACGGATACCGAAACCGTAAAGCTGGTCCACGATCCGGGTCATCAGATCGTAAAGCCCGTCGTAGCCAATGGTGATGGTGCCGGGGAAATTAATGTGCTGGTCGCCGACGCCGAAAGGGACCGTGGGAGCGATCAGGATATTTAAACGATCGTCCATCATTTCGCAGAGGCGGCGGGGGATCAGGAAATCCGTGCCCAGGCAGAGCTGGGAGCCATGGTTCTCCGTGCTTCCCACGGGGATGATGGCAATGTCCTTTTCCTTAAAATAGCCTTCCGCCTGCTTCCAGGTGATTTTTTCAAGAAACATAATTGAGTACCTCCTTTTCCTGGAACCTATTGTACCACAGGAGAGGGAACATTACCAGAGATACGCCCAAAACTCCCGGAGTATTTCCCTGGGTCTGCGGGGCGGAACATCTAGGGCTCCGGAGGGCTGCGAAGGGCATGGGGGACCATGGACAACTCGCTCCGCTCAGACAAATCCATGCTCCCCCATAACGCATCCCCCCACAGCCCAAGAAGTTCCATCCCCCTCCGATATGGGAAAGGCTCCGGGAGTTTTGGGCTGGTAGATGTCACGGACGCCAAAGAACCTGCCTTTTCCCTTCCCCCTAGCGCCCGCCACCCCCCATACAGCAGCTTCCGCCCCCGTAGCCAGACCCTTCTGCACGCCGGCGTTTGGGCCGCGTATTTTGCGGCCCTATGCGCCGCTGCGTGCAGACTGGAGCGGGAGCGCGTCTGGATACGGGGGCGGAAGGTGCCTACTTATGCGGCAGCCGGCCGCGGAAGAATCTTTTTTTACATTCGCTCCATGAAAAGGGGATCAGCGGATAGATGTAGCTCTTTCCGGCAATGGTCTTATTGAAGGCTACGGCGCAGACGCAGAGTACGGTCCCGGCGATGAAGCCCCACAGGTTGAAGCGGAATGTGAGGATCAGAAGGATCACCCGCATGAATTTTAGGGCGTAGCCCATCTCGAAGCTGGCCTGGGAGTAGTTGGCGATGGTGACGAAGGCCATGTACAGCATGGTCTCGGAGTTGAACCAGCCGGATTTCACAGAGTATTCACCCAGGACGATACCGGCGATGACGCTTAAGGGCGTGGTCAGCATGCTGGGAGTGTTGACTGCCGCCAGACGGAGGCCGTCGATGGCGAATTCCAGGATGAGGAGCTGCCAGATCAGCGGGACAAACTGCTCATCGGCGATCTGGATGAACTGGAGCCAGTCCGGGATCCACTGGGGATTCTGCATGAGCAGGAGCCACAGAGGCGTTAAAAACAGGGTGAGAAGGGAGACGGTCATCCTGGAAAGCCGCAGATACGTTCCTGTGACCGGAGGAAAATAGTAGTCGTCCGCTTCTTCGATGATGTCGAATACGGACGAGGGGAGGATCATACAGGAGGGGGAGTTATCCACCAGGATGATGATATTCCCCTCCAGGATGGAGGCCGCCGCCGTGTCGGGCCGCTCGGAAAAACGGAATTTCGGGAACGGGTTGTACCATTTGTGGGGGTAAAGGCACTCGGCCAGGCTCTCCTGGTTCATGGTCAGTGCATCCACATGAAGGCTCTGGATGCGCTCCTTGATGGTCTTTAAAAGATTCTGATCCACCCGCCCTTTCATATAGCAGATAGCAATATCCGTATGGGAACGTTCTCCGGCCTGAGTGATCTCCACGGTGAAGTCCACGTCCCGGATCCGGCGGCGGATCAGAGCTGTGTTAAAGATCAGGGTCTCCACAAAGCCGTCCCTGGATCCACGCATGACTTTATCCTTTTCCGGTTCGCTGACGCCGCGGGCTGGATAGGTGCGGCAGTCAATCGTAATACATTTATCATAACCGTCAATAAAGAGGCAGGATACACCGGACAGCAGCTGGACGGTCATATCCTGGTCATTGGAAAGCAGCCCAATCTCGCCGTAAGGAACATACTGTTTGGAGAAGCCGTGGGCGTCCTTTGGCATATCCTCCGGCTTGATGGTGGAGAATACCTGCAGAATTTTTAACAGGGATTCATCCTTTGTAAAACCATCTATAAAATACAGGCAGGCCTCCCGGCCTCCGATGTGGACAATACGGTATACCACATCAAAATTCGTCTGGACATTCAGCTTTTCATGAAGGTGGGTAATATTGTCTTTTAAATTTTGGGAAAATTCCATGGTTTCTTCCTTTCTGTGTGACTTCAGATAAAAATTATGGCTTAAGTTAGTATGTACCGATGAAAGATAAATATACAGGAGACATTTGTCTTTGAACTGTGGAAAAATGGAAGAATTTTATATAAAAACTTGTTTATAGGGGAAAGAAATTCACTAATATGCACAAAGATGATTGACAAATCATGGAAGCGGTGGTATAGTGTCCATGTAAGA
>ENA-ORMO01001085-ORMO01001085.1-human-gut-metagenome-genome-assembly--contig:-NODE-1085-length-32489-cov-19.690695_pt1 | contig 32489 bp, 32 predicted proteins | sample MGYA00242106_ERZ509001 | MGnify/ENA primary metagenome ERZ509001 (study PRJEB26280, sample SAMEA2338736) | human gut metagenome | biome: human gut; feature: human-associated habitat; material: faeces...
GAAGGTCGAAATGCCCTGCCGCAATGCCCGCGCGATGAATTCCGGCATCCACCGATCGAGCCGCGAGGGAACGATGCCGGGAATGTACGACGTCGCGGGCAGCGACCCGCTGGCCCGGCCCGCCACGAAATCCGACACACGCTGCGCAGGGGCGATCTGATGCTCCCCGCCCTCGCGCCGGGCCGCCTGCTCGAACCGCTGCTGGAACTTCAGCCCCGCCAGTTCGCCCCACTCGGGACGCAGGTACTCGAAATCCGCGAGCCGCACCTCGGTCACCAGCCCCGAATTGGCGAAGGGCGACGTGCGGCCGCTGGGCGACATGCCGTTCACGACCGACTGCGCGGCATCGGTCATCGCCGGCACGATGAACCCGCCCGGACACATGCAGAACGAATAGACGCCGCGCCCGTTCTCCTGGCTCACGAGCGAATAGGAAGCCGCCGGGAGGTACTCGCCGCGAGTCCGGCAATGGTACTGGATCGAGTCGATGAGCGCCTGCGGATGCTCGATGCGCACGCCCATCGCAAAGGGCTTGGCCTCGATGCGCACGCCGCGCGCGTGCAGCAGTTCGTACACGTCGTGCGCCGAATGCCCCGTAGCGAGCACCACGGCGGCCCCCTCGATCCGCTCGTCGCCGCAGCGGACGCCGCGAATCCGCCCGTCGTGCAGCAGAATATCCGTCACGCGGCTGTCGAAGCGGAACACCCCGCCCGCATCGGCGATCGTCCGCCGGATATTGCGGATGATATAGGGCAGCTTGTCGGTGCCGATATGGGGATGGGCTTCGCAGAGGATTTCGGGCGTGGCGCCGTGAAAGACGAGCGTCTGCAACGCCTTGTTGTAATCGCCGCGCTTCTTGCTGCGCGTGAAGAGCTTGCCGTCGGAAAAGGTTCCCGCGCCGCCCTCGCCGAAAGCGTAGTTCGAGTCGGGATCGACGGGGCCGTTGCGGTTGATCCGTGCGATGTCGCGCTTGCGGGCCGAGACGTCGCGCCCCCGTTCGAGAATCACGGGCCGCAGTCCCAGTTCGATGAGCCGCAGGGCCGCGAACAGCCCCGCGGGGCCCGATCCGACGACGACGACCTCCGTCCGCCCCTCGACCGAAGGATAGTCGAAATGCACGGGGCCGGGCTGCGGCTCCCGATCGACATAGACTTCGAGCGTCAGGTTCATCTTCACCTGCCGCTGCCGGGCGTCGATCGACCGCTTCACGACGCGCACCAGCGCCACATCCGTCTCCCGGATGCCCATGCGCCGCGCTGCGAGCGACGTGCAGTACTTCGGATCGGCGGCCTGTTTCGGCGTGAGGACGAGGGTTATCTGTCGGGGCATAAGTCGGCGAAATTACCTACAAATGTAAACAAAAAAAGCCGGATAATCCCCCGCCCGGATTGCGTTTTGTGAATTTTTACCTATCTTTGCCTCATCCGCGGGGATGCGCCCGACGCACCCCATGCGGAAATGATGCGGATATGGTGTAATTGGTAGCCACGTCAGACTTAGGATCTGATGCCTTACGGCGTGGGGGTTCGAGTCCCTTTATCCGCACAAAGGAGCCTTCATCCGGGGCTCCTTTTTCGTTGCCCTTCCGGTGCAAAAGAAGGAAAATCCGTTGTATATCATCATTTTGCAAAGGATTCGAACGATTCCCCGAGCCGGAAGCGGAAAGCAACCCGGAGAAAACCGCCGGGTGGCAAAAAGGTGGGCAGAGGCAATTTGGGCTTCCGAAAACGGGACTGCCACCTTTTTAGCCCGCAATGCATTGTTTTGCTGCGCTTTACACCGCAATAAAGTTTCCTTGCAGACGTTTTGTCAATCCTTAAAAATGTCACGAGTTATGAGACAGGAAACTTTTACCATCCTTTTCCTGATGCGAAAAGGAAGACCGAAAAAGAACGGCTTGGCTTCGGTTTACGCCCGCATCACTACGGGCAGTCTGCGACAGGAGTTCTACTTCCATTGCGAAGGCAAACCCGAATTGTGGAATCAGAAAAAGGAGCGCATGATGGGCACGAGCCGCCTCGCGCAGAAAGTCAATGAAATGCTCGACGAATTCCGCGTGCAGATTTTGGACATCCGCTCCAAACTGCTGGCCGAAGGCTATGCGGCCAATGCGGCGCAGATCAAGCAGCGTTACCTGAACCCTACCTGCAACACGATGATGCTCATCGCGGGCCTTACCGACTATGCGAAGCGGCGGCAGGGCGAGGTGGGCGTACGCATCACGCAACGTACGGCCGACAAGTACGAACGGCTGCTGCGCTACCTGAAACAGTACCTCGCCCAGCGCGGCAAGGCCGAGGACATTCCCGTCGAGCGGATGAACTACGAGTTTCTGGACGGCTTCAACCTCTTCCTGCAAACCGCCCACCGCTGCCGCCACAACGGAGCGGTCGCCGTGATGGACTGTCTGCGCAACTTTGTCCTCTACTGCCTGCGCAACGAGTGGATCACGAAAAATCCGTTCCGCTACTATAAACTCAAAGAAGACGAGGTGCAGGCCAAGGAGCACCTCACGGCGCATGAACTGGAACTACTAAGCCGCAAGGCGCTCGACCACCGGCTGGCCCGCATCCGCGACGTCTTCGTCTTCTGCTGTCTGACGGGGCTGGCCTTCGCCGACGCCGACCACCTGCGGCGTGAGCATCTCTCGCAGGACGACGAGGGGCGGGTGCTGCTGCGCGAGGTCGGCCGTGAGAAACCCGCGACCATAAAACGCATGTTGAGCGACATATACCGGCAGAACCGTACGGATGTGAAGGGCATTCGCACGAAAAAGTACGGCATCGGGGTCGAGGTGCTGGGAATTTATGTTTCCAACGATGTCGTTTACATACATACTTGTATGTATAACGATACGAATATCTCCTTCGAGGTGGATGCGTGGCGGTTCATCGTAGCAGATCGCAAACTCGCCAAGCGCACGGCGCAGCAGCAGACGATGCTCGAAATCCTGCGCGTCTGCAATGATCAGGCCGTCGTGAGGGGGCACCAGCGGCAAAGGACGGTATTCGCGCTGCCTAAACTAACGATCTCCGATGACAAGGTGCTGTTGCTGGAAATCATCGAGAAGAACGGAGCCCGGCATCAGACGGTGGAGATTCCTGCCGGGGAATTGCTGGATGCGAAAATGTTGTAGAAACTCGACTGCGTTATAAAATCCGTATGGATCGCAGGAAATTTCCCGATTGTTTGCTATATTTATAGCCCTGTTTATTTCGGAGCGTCATGAAATTGAATATAGAATATCTGCCGGGCAACCGCAACGACAGCGAAGGGCTGGATGTCGTACGCCGGATCAGTGAGTTCGTCCAATCCGCAGAAACGGAGTTCGTCTGCCGGATTAAGGACGCTTCGTTCATCGTAGCGGCGACCTATGACATTTATCACCGGTTTCATTCCGTGCTCCAAGAGATGCATTGGGCCCTAACGGACTATAGCAATCCTTTGCTCTCGGCAACCGAAGGTATCCGTATGTTCGGCGGCCTGACGTCATGGACAGGACTCGACTGCTGGATATGCAACACGAATCGCGCGGCATGGTATAAGCAGGCAATGGAGAATGAACGGCAAAACGGTTACAGTCTTGCCATCGTCCCAGTGCCGGTACGCTTCAAGCACCATTTTAAGACCGGTTGCTTTGACAACTATGACTGTTACGCTCTGGGGGACTATATCGCCACCTACGGAACTCCCAATACGAGATTTTACAACGCGTTCATCTATCGTTTCAAGGATGGAAAACCTATTGCGGGTCCTTGGGAAACCGTACGCTTGGTGGAACAGGCGATGCGGAGGGAAGAAAAACTTGCCGGCAAGCTGTCCGATGCTATTTTGACCGTCATTCCCGCATCCGGCTCCGGAGCGAACGAACGCCGTTTCGAGGCATTCTGCCATCTGCTAAGCAAAACCACAGGCATCGAAAACGGATTCGACGCAATCGAAATAACACACTCCCGGCCTTCCATGCGGGGAATACTTTACAAGAGTAAAATAGACAACCTGCGCATACATTACAACCGTTTCCAAGGACGGCATGTGTTTCTGTTCGACGATATATGCAACACAGGCACCGGGTTCAACCAATTGGCCGACGTGTTGACCCGCTACGGCGAAGCAGCTTCGGTGACGGGAATCTTCCTTGGCAGGAATACGGATCCGGAGCAGGAATAAATCCCGTAAACGAATCTTAAACCAAGTTTTCTGCCCAAAAACGAGCAACGAAAAGAATCGGAAGTTCGCACCGGAAATCCAATGATAACCTCCGATATGAAACATAGGCAAAGCTCCGGAACGCCTTACTCCCGGAGCTTTGTTTCCGTTGTATATCTTATAGGCCAATCCCAACAACTTTTTTTTTGGGGGGGGGCGCTGTAAACCGACAAGTTACAGCGGTGATTATTTTGTGCTTCCTTCAGAACATAACGCATCTAAGTAAATTATTCCATGATGATCACCGTACGGTTAAGTTCCGGCTCGGAGAAACGGTTGTTGGTATCGCCTTCGGCGACTGTCTTCAAACGGTCTTTCGAAATGCCGTACTTGTTGACAAGCAGGTCATAGACATACTGCATACGCTTCTCGCTCAACTTCCGGTTGAAGTCGGCCGTTCCCGTGGCCTTGTCTGCGCCGCCATACAGCGTGAAGGTCTTTTGCTTGTCTGCTTCGAGCGCGTTCTTTACATAGAAGTCGAGGTTTGCAAGTTCCTTCTTGTCGAGCGTAGCCCGGCCGATTTCGAAGAAAAGCGCCACAGGTGTGGCGGATACCGTCGTTACGGTCACGCTTTCGACCTCTGGTTTACGATTGCGCAATGCCGTATTCTCATCAGTGAGGGCCTTATTCTTGCCGGAGAGCATCGTATTGTCGCTCTCCAGAGCTTCGATACGGTTCAGGTAGGGCGTGATATCCACCGGAGCCGCCGCGCGTTTGAAGTTGCGGCGATTGAGTTTGAATGTCAGACCCATCGTCACCGAGGTCATACCTTCGCCTCTACTGCCACGCGAAACGCCGTCGAAACGCTGGTTCACAAACATATGACGGGCCTCCAGCGTCAGATCCACAAGGTTGCACAGGCGGATATTGTTCAGCAAGCCGACGCTTATTGCGAGTTCATTATCGTTGGTTCCATTGCCGTACGAACGGGCCCACCCAGCTCCGAAGAACGGTACAAAGTTCCACGTACGGGTCTCCTTGTAGCCGCTCACGGCGTTGGAAAAGTTCCACAAGAAGTCCGTATGCAGGTATGAAACGCCGAATTTTTCGTTGTAGACACCGGCCTTTTCATCGAATATCCCTTTGGCATATAACGTCTGCCCTGTGATCCAGCCTTTGGCATTGATGCCGGAGTAGCCGATGCGGACACCGATCGAAGGGGTGAACCATTTGCCGACGTTCACGTCGAGCGCTGGAGCGAGGCGTTTTCCCAAAGACCCGTAGGAGTCGTTTTCTCCGTGATAGATATTCACGCCGCCGGCAATGCCGATAAAGATGTTGTCAAAAAAACGGTTGGTTTCGTAGGGACCGCGTACTATCTTGTTGTTTGCATCACGATTCCCGTCCTCTTGAGCCGCCGCCCCCGCCAGCGCGAGGAGCAGTACCGAGGTCATAAGACCTTTTTTCAAAGTTACTTTCATATTCGTTTATGGGTTTGTATTGTTTTTTTATCCGGAACAGAGTTCCGATTGATCATCGTTTTTTGTCGGCTGCCGCTTTCAGACGCGTTCCGGATCTGAATTTCGCGACCCGGCGAGGTTCGACTCCGAGCACACCCCCTGTACGGGGATTATACCCCTTACGAGCAGGGTATTCGCGAGTCAGGAATGTCCCGAACCCACTCAGTACGACCTTTTACCCCTTGCTTATGGCATAACAGATGACTTGGATCATCGCTTCGACGGCTCTGGCTGCATCGGAAAGAGGCAATCCGCCTTCGGAGGATACAGCTTTTACGAATTCTTTCTTGTTCATTTCGATCCGTTTTATTTTTATCGAGTTTAGGGAAATAATTCCCGACATAAATTATCTCACATGATTTCCTAAAGCTCACTCTCGGACGGGACGTATCGCAAACCCGTAGGTGCGATAGTTGTCATACAATGGGCCGACATACAACGCAAAGAAGTATAAGCTACGAGAGGAACTTCCCGAATACGGAACAGCCGACCAATAGTAACCATTGAGGCCAACAAAGTCCGTCGTACCCGGCAAGTAACTGCGATAGCCAGAAGCCGGAAAAAAGACCGTACCACCAGCAATATCATAACTACTCTCTCCATTCATTTTGTTACAATAAAACTCCCAGCCAAAATTATCGGGACAATCGACTTTGGAGGTATAGGGTGAGTTGAACCGAGAAGTAAAATTAGAAGTTCCAACAAGATTTTCACTGTTATACGTAAAGCCCGTAAAGGCGTTCGACGAAGGCAGATGGTAGCCGACGGGCGAAGGATCGTAAATCGTCTTAACCACCGCATTGTCGTTAGCCGTCGTTACCGCATTGTCGACGCTCCAAAGATTGTAATAGGACGTGGCGCACCAATCTTGAGGCACAACGCCTCCATAATTGAAGAACACATGCGGATTTTGAATAGAGAGACCGATGGCGACTTTGCCCGTTCCCGACTTGTCGAACGCATAGCCGTCGGAATAGCAGTCCTTATCGACTGCGGAGCCGGAAGCGTCGCAAATACCGGCCAACATCGGATCCTTGCGTCCGAACTGGAAATAAGGCTGGTTACCGGAATTTACGACCGAATGCGATGCCTGGGTGAGCGTTATGACCTGCATGGCACCGGTCTCCGCCTGCGTGAAGCGAACCTGCACGCTGCGGGCAGCATAGGTGGTAGTTTCCGCATCGCACCAGCCGAGATTAACCCCCATAAAAGTATATTTTACCCCTTGATAATTGGTCACAACCTTATCCCGCTGCGTCTTCACAGGATCGTAACGCTCCTCCACGGTCGGCGCGAGCCCCGGCACGAAGTCCGTTACCCAAATATGCCAGCTCCACATGATACGGCTGTCCGTGTCACGCACGGCCACGATAGCGTTACCTTGTTTGATAGTCGCTTGCGTCACGTCGAAGGTCAGGTTGTGCTTGTCGGACGAAAGTCTAACATTCGTCACCAGATTTTCCTCGTCCTGCCAAACGAGTACGGCATCCAGGGGTGTACACCCCGCATTGTTATAGATATAAGGATCGGTGATAGCTGCATCGAGATGGTTTACGAAGGTCTTCAATACGTACGTTCCGCTGGACTGCGAAGTGTAGGCTGAAGCGTTCGTACCGCCGTCCTTGATAGCGTTACCATAGACCAACGGCAGGGAGTACTGTCCCGGGGCGTTGATGACGTAACAGTTGGCGGTTCGCATCGCGGTCGTGCCGCCGGAGGTCGAGAGATCGTATGTCCCGCTCACGGCCGGAGCCGCCTGCAACGCATCGTTATGCGCATTGGAGGTCACTCCCTGTTGAGCCATGGCCGTAGCCGAGAACGTCGTGGCAGACGTACCGCCGTTGCCGCTCGCGGTAAAAGCTGTGAGCCATTCCGGACGGGCGATCACGTTGTAGCCTCCGCTGCCGTCATCCTCGACAAATTCGGCGATCCAGGCCACCGGAACGGTTCGCGTAGCATCGCCCGGCCGGGAAACGGCGGCATAGCTGGTCACCGAATAATTTTTGCTGCCTCCGGCATAGGTAAAATCGGCCGGAGCCGTCACGGTAAAAGTCGGAGTGATTACGATGCTCGACGTCGAAATCCGGTAAGTGACGGTTCTGCCCATCGGCCATTGGCTGCCTGCGATAGAGGCGATTAAAGTTCGTTGTGTCGAAGTCAGGTCGTCCGTATAGACGACCTCGATCGAAGCGCCCGACGGAAGCGTCTGCGGCAACATCATGAAGGTCGCTGCGACAGGAGTGACCTCCTGGTTCGCAGCCCCGTCCACAGTAGCCGCAAGTGTCTGCGAAAAGTCTGTCGTAGCGCCGTAACCGTCCCACGAATCGGAACCCATCGTATGCGAACCGGAACCGTAAACGCCCTTGAGTGTGATTTTCGTAATGCGCCCGGCCATCATATCGTCGCCCGTGGTGAAGCGTACGGCAGTGAGTGCGTGAGCGAAACTCAATGGAGCCGCCGCAGCGGTATTGCCGGTCATCCCGGAGGTAGCAGCGACCAGCAAATCCTGCTGGTCGGCGACGGCTGTCGGGATCGTGTAGGTGATCGACGGAGTACCGGCCGACGTCTTATCCGAAAGGACGATCCCTTGGCCGCCGTAGGGCGCGTAAGCGAAGAAACGGATGTTGCGTCCGGCGCCTGGCCAGTAATAGGAGGTCGTCCAGGAGGATACTTTCGTCACCTCGACATCGTACATATAATCCGGTAGGCAGGAATCCTCGCTCCAAGTCCCCGTATAAACCGAAGCCAATACACCGAACGAATCGTAAAAAGTCGCCGTTTCGACGGGAGTAGCACGCGTCTGCGATCGGTCGGTTTGTACATTCAGGTGCGGCTCGGCGATTCCGTCGGCGACCGAGGCGTGCAGGAACAGCGTGTCCGCAGGTTTTTTGCCCTGCAATGTTAAAACGCCTGTTGATTCTGATTCAGTCGTTATTTCCGATATCTCGGCTGTATTTCTGACAGCACGGCTCTGTGGTCGAGAGTGCCAGTCGCTGGCCTCGGCTACCTCGAAGCGCAAAACACCACCTTGAAGTGCCGTGTCTGTCGTCAGATCGTTTGAACAAGCAACAAACAGAAGCACCGCAGCAACCGTTCCTATAACCTGCAAATGACCTGCAGAAAGTAAAAGTCCTGTTGTTTTCATAACATATCGTATTTTTATTTTAATCGACTTCCAAAGAAGACGAACATCCCACTTTAGTGATCGGGAGGGGACAGAGAATCCTATTACAGACTTCTCCCCGATACATGTCACGCACTATGCCTCTTAACATACGACACGTTTATTCGGTTCAACCCCGCCCGATCTTATTTGTTCGACAGCTGTGCTGTCGAACGATTTTTTACATATTCACATCCTGCGCAACATCGGCCCAAGGAGTAACCTCTACCGTAAACTTAATGGGGCTGCCCAGAATATCTTCGCCCGGTTTGAAAGGATCCGTAGGATCCGTAGGAGTCGGCTTCTCGGGATCGACCTTACCTGCACCGTTCGAGAAATCGAGTGTATAGGTATACTTCTGTCCCGCCTGCCAATTCGTATTGACGGCTACGGCTGCCCAGTCGTATTCGCCGACAGAGGCCACAGGATAGACACGAGCGCCGTCCTTGGTCGTAATATTGATCTTCACGGCCAGATATGCACCTTTGTTGGTATTGGACTTGTCCGTGTCGGAAGTCCAGGCTGTAAGCTGCTGCGGGAGGAGCATCGCATTGTCGTCTGCCACCGCCATAATCGATGCGGCCGTACCGTTCAGTATCTTTTCGCTACCCGCATAGATCGCTTCATAATTGGTCTTTACCGCTCCCAACTGCCAAGAGGCCGTTCCGAAATCGAACGTCGCCTTCGAAACCGGCTGTCCGATACGCACGCCCTGAACCTTATAAACATAACCGTCGTTCGTGTTTTTAGCCTTGATCTCGATCTGGGAAAGTCGGTGCCCGAACGTCAGGGCGACACCCGCCGCCTCATCGGTTTTGCTGCCCGTAGCAGTGGCGGTGATGAAATCCTTCTGGTCGGCGATCGTCGTTGCGGGCTGGAAATCAGCGAGCGTCTTGGTCGTCGAATTAATCGTTACGGTAGCACCCAAGTCCGCAGCCGAAGGAGAATAAACAAAGAACGAAAGGTTGCTGCCGTCGCTGGGCCAATAATAGGCCGGAGTAGAAGTGAAGAAAGCCCCGTCCTTTGTGAACTCAGCATCGGTAAAGTAGTTGGCGTTGTTCTTGTCGAGCGCCGTCACGAAAAAGTTCGTGATGTTAGCCGTTGTCGTTTCCGAAGCACGAGTCTGCATGGCTACACGGAAATCGATCGCGTTGCCATTGTTGATGCCCGTCGATTCATCCTTCGAGCACGATGCCATGGCAAGAGCCGCCACGACCATTAAAAATAATTGTTTTTTCATCAGTGAATTAATTAAAGGGTTTAACATTGATCTATGCCCCACAAAATCGGGAAGATCATTACATTTTACATCTCGATATCGACATCCACACTTTGCCACTCATCCACCGAAGGCTGGAAACCGCCGCCATTGACGATAGGTTTGGGCAACGGAAGCCCGTCCAAAACGATATGCACATTACGCTGATCAGGAGCCAAATGGATTTGATCCGTTACGTCATAGGTGTAATACCACTTACTTTCGTCGGATAATATAGCATAAACGATCAGTCGATGTCTGTTTTGCTTCGACGGACAATGACCGAAAGTCAGTAGACCGCCCCTAAGAGTAGATTTGTCTGCGGATACAGTGACCTCGAAGGGGATTGTAACGAGTTCCTCGGTCGTTTCGGATTTTCCGGCAAACAGACCTCCTGCCAGGCTCGACAGCGAACCGCTGATGCTTGACACATATTTCAAATTTTCCGCATTGCGAATTTCGACCGTATATCTGCAAACCGACACTTTCGGATACAACGTGACCGTCTGCGGCGCAGATGTCCGTTCCAGTTCAATACTCTCTGCATGGTCACTCCAGAGCATATCCGGAGACAGCACTACGCGCTCGTTTTCCGCATCCCCGGCACGAGGTGCTTCGGACAAACGTCCCCCCAGAGAGGCGAGGCCCGACAACAGTACCGTGGTTCGCGTCGTCACCTCGAAACTCTTCTCTTTCTCCGTATTCCGGTAGTTGATGGTTTCCGTGTCGCTGTTCAGGCACAAGGCGTCGTAACGTCCGGCAGGAACCCGAATCACACCACCGGTTCGGTTCGTGAATTCATAACGCAGCACCTTTCCTCCATCGGTCGGGAACAAATAGCAGGACATTGATCGGGGCGTTGCATCCGGTGCATTCTGCCAGTCGAAAATCACATTTACAGCGACCGAGGATGTATGATCGCAACAAAGTTCCTTATGCTCGCAGGATGTCAAAACTGCAAGAATGGCGGCAGCTATCGTACAAACACGCTTTTTCATCTTCTTCGGTTTCATCGTTTACCTTCTTTCTTTGTATTATAGTTCCCGCGACCGAGCAACCACACCAACGATATTTCCGCTTTCGTCGGACCGAACCAGTGACGTTGCCTGGTTTCGATCCAGACATAGTCTCCGTCTTCAGGAAGGTATTTTTGATATTCTCCACCCCAATAACCTACTCCAACGGTAAAATCGAGGTTCAAACGACGACCGACAGGTAATGAATAACCGTACTCCAAGCCTACGGCATAGTTCATCTTATCCCAAAGCGTACCGCCCGGTTTGCCGCCCATGTATCCCCGGCCACCCGTTTCGAAATCGTAAGTAAAGATCTGTCCGTAAACCCCCAAATGATGCCCCGTAAGCGGTTTCTCGGACGCCCGACGTCCGAAATATTTTCGGAGATCCAACTCTCCGCCGTACGTTCGCCAATAACGATGACGCCTATCGCTCTTCCACCACGCATACATCCAGCTGCCGCAGATCGACCACCCGCGGCCCACGAAGAATTCCGCACCGATATTCGGGACAAGAGCCACATCGTAGAGCAGGTTCGTTTTGAGCGACATGTAGAAAGGTTTACAAAGCGGCTCCGCGACGTCGGAAGTGCGAACCGTATCGCGGGAAACGGTTGTGTCACGCCGGACGGCCACAATCGGATCACGAGACGTGGAAGCGACCGTATCGCGCTCTGCCGGAAGGACAACCGACTCAGACTGACGTACGACCTGACAGACAACACGGACATCAGCTCCTCTCAATTCCGGAAAGAAATACTCTTCCATATATCGCCAGCAATCGCCACCATGTAACATCCACAATTGTCGCTTGCGCCCATCGACGACCTTGCCATTGCGAATAATCCACTCGGGTGTATAATGCAGAATATCCAACACTTCGTCTCGATAAGGCATATTCGAAGTTTCAACCAATCCGGTCAACTCGAGCCAGCCAATGTCGCGAGGATCGGTTTCAATCAGCGAATCGGGAAGGTCTGTCGAACGACGCAGAAAATCGGAAATCCGAATCGCCCTTTTTTCGGACAAGCGCTTGTTCAATACAGAGTTTCCCTCGGGTGATGAGGAAGCCACAATGCGAATCGATTGAATCCGACACATCGGATCCTGATTCAAGTCGGTGATCTTTCGAATGAGCATGTCAAGACGCGGCCCATTGTCTTGAAACGACGGGTTCAGCGTCGAATATCCCTGACGGAAATAAATCTTTACACTGATTGTATCCGTCCGCATCGTTTCCTGCCCGGAGCTAGTCCAGCAGCTACCGAGCAAAAATAAAAACAATATCAATCTGCTGATTCGCATAATTCGTAAAATTGGTTTTTAGTTTATAGTTACCTGATAGATGCTTTTGCAGAGATTTTAGGTGAATTAATTATTTTTTGATTTTAAGCACCGGCTATTTTTCGACGCCGGCATGCAGTCTGTCCTCTCTAAAATCTCGGTAGAAAAGACGCTGTCTCCTTTTACAAATACCGACTTCTGGCGGCGGAGTTCCAAAGGTGTCTTTCCAAAATAGTGCTTACAAAAGGTCGTGAAATAAGATTGAGTTGTAAAGCCATGATTCCATGCAATTTCAGAAATATTGGTGTCGGTATCGCAGATTTCGCGCAGGATACCTTCAGCACGGCGTTCGTTAAGCCATTCCAAAACCGGTCGCTTGAACTCCGCTTTGAATCTGCGTTGGAAATTACGCACACTCATATGGGCCAGCGCGGCAAAAGCGCTGACATCATTGACATCTTTATAATACCGGAGCACGAAATCACGGAAACGATCGTCATTGCCAATGACAAATTTCAAGAGCGTATAAAGCTCTTCCGGCGAATAATAACAACGCAGAAGAATGCATAACTCCTCCTGCTTGACTTTATGGAAATGAGCGCAGTTAAGCCCGTCGTCCAAATACTCCGATAGACTCAAAAAAAAAGACTCGATTTTTTGGCAACAAGCAATTTGAGGAAATTTTCGAAGAGGAAGAGAATTTTGACAGGTTCCATACCGACATCTCTGGCACCGCAAATTAGCCAGATCATATTTATTACAAAAAGGCAATCCTCCGGCAAAGAAACTTGCCACGAAGCGGCTCAGACCTACAGACTGTCCGCAGAATCTAATATTTTTCGGTAGAAACAACAACTGTCCTTTCTCGATTTTGCGCGGAGAATAATGTCCTAAAACAACATGGAGACTACCTTCGGCAATATAGAGTAATGCACTGCGGTCATTGTTCATATCCGATATGTCTCCGCCATCATCTAACCGATAGTGTCGGAACAATGCATCTTCTTCTTTCACATAATAACGGCACCCCAAATGTTCTTGTATATTACACAAAGACATAACAATGTATATTGATTATTAACTGCAAAATTATGATTTTCCATATTATTAATTTTCCGAATAACAGACATAATATTTTTATAATACGACAAAATAGCAGATTTCGAATGTCTCGTTTTATTAAAATTACATAATAGCTTCCGGAAACTCTACAAAAACATCCGAAGACGTGCTATGTTTCCGGAATTTCGCTGACTGATCTTGCAGACGAGAAACATATGGCTTATAAATATTGTCATATTCTCCATCAATAACTCCGTAGCTACGTCAGATTTGAGTTGGTATCACGTATCTCATCTAGCCCCGATTCCAGTATTGAGGCTACGGCACTTATCGATGATAACATCACAATTTTTTATTTGGCGCCAAGTCTCAGCTCCACATCCTTATCATACTTCAATACCGTTCATAGGAGATTTCCGAATCCAGAGCACCCGTCACAAGGCAATATCGTCATCCAACTTGCAGTCTGCTTCCTTCTTTTCCGCATGGTTCTCGGGAAAAAACACATCTCATTTTATTCCAATATCAAAAAGCAAAACAGTTTTTCTTTCGCCCAAAGATCGCTAAGTTTACATAATAGCAATCTTCATTAAGGGAATGAGGTTCCCCCGATCATATCGGACTATAGCTAAATATTATCGGTGTAAATACCATATAAAAACAATCGACAAAATATCGTCAAATTGTCTGAAATGGGAAGCACCATTGACATAAACGAGATCCGGATATGCAAGCCGACAATTAATTCTGTTCTATTCGATGGAGAGCAATGCCTTTGAGATTAAAATAAAGTATTTCTTATCTTTTACTTTGAGCCATTTCTAATCTTATTTATAAACTTTATGGTAAAGAACAGGAGAGAACCATTCCGAATGCGAAGAATTCGAGGCCGATAAAGAGCACGTCCGTAAGCGTCCCGCAGCATTGCAGAACAGATGGAGGCCGACACGATATGCCTTGACACGGCATCAGGCCGCCGCAATCCGGAAATTGCATTTACATTGCATTGATTCCGAGTGACATCCGTTGTCGATATACGAAATAAATGCCCCCGGTCGTTAGAAATGTCCGAAACTTGAATTATCTTTGCGCCCCTCGTTTTTTGAAGCTATAAACACTATTTAACGGAACACAACGATGAAAAATGGAACTACCGAAACGAAAATTTCCTCTTCCATCCTGTCGCTGCGCTACCTGCTCCTTACGTTGAGCATACTGACGATCGTCCGCTGCGGCAAAAGCGACGAAGGATCGCCTTCTCCGGCTCCCGAAGCCGAAAAGTACGAAAGTTACTGGTATTATTCCTATGAAGCCGAACGGGTTCTTACGGCGGAGGATCTCTCCGCGGACGACTTCACGCCCTATACGCTGGGCAGCCTGGGCGACACGCTCTTCGTAGCCTGCAATGCGGACAACAGTCTGCTGCTCTTCGACACCCAACGGGAAAAGGTGCTGCGCACGCTGGATTCATGGGATTTCAACGGCGAGCAGAAACATTTCGACAGCAGAATCGAAGCCATCGTCCCGACTGCCGGCCGTCTCTATGTCGCCGAACGGGAGTCGAGGATTCACTGCTTCACGCTCCCGGCACTCGAATACGCCGGGTGCATCGGCAACGGCAACTGGAACAACGCCGTGTTTCAGGCGCAGGCCGTGGCTGTGGCCGACGGACTGGTGTTCAGCCGGGACAAGAACGGTACCGTAAGCCTCTACCGGGAAGCGGACGTAACGCCTGAGAACTACCAGCAGGTATCCCGCTACCGCCGCAGTGCGGCGGTAGGCGCCGTGAACAACAATTTCGCAACGCACTGTATGCGCCCTGACGGAGCGGGACGCCTGTTGCTGACGGATTACAACCAGCGGAAAATCCACGTGCTGGATATTTCTGCGGCAGCGGAGATGGAGAACGATGCCGCCCTCGACCTGCCGGAACAGGCTCTTTCACCCGCCTTCGCTCCCACGGGACTGGCCGTAACTCCCGAACGCTATTATGTTACGGGCGGGAACGGCATCCATATATACGACCGGGCCGATGGGAATTGGAGCAAAAGCCTGCCGGCAATCGGAGGACATGCCTTTTCGCAGCCCGCATACATTCAGGCACAAGCCGATTCCGTATTCTGGATCTCGGATATCTCGAAGCGGGCTCTGGTGAAAATGGCCGTGCACAAGAACGAAATCCGCGAATACGAACGGGCGGGCAGGCATCTGCTGCGGGTCTCGGAGCCGGCGGCACGCGGAGCCTCGCGCGAATTCTTCGTGGACATGCGGACACACGAAATCGTCGAAGAGCCATCCGTACAATAACAACCGAGTGTCAAACCTGTAAAACGACCGATTTATGTTTATTCGAAACAGCATCGCAAAAATCAGACTCTTCGCTGCGGCCGGCCTTTGCATCTTATTCTGGAACTGCTCGGAAGAGAACCTCGATACGCCGCTCGGCGGAAATCCGGATGCGGCCGGACTCTCGGGGCTTATCCACATGGCCTCCCCGGAAGACTATACCTCCGAGAACCATATTATCATGTTGCAGGACGATGAACCGGAGAGCATTTTCCTCGATCCGGCGCAACGTTCGTTCGATCCCCGCCGGCCGGTTCAGGTCTCCGTGACCGAAAACCGGGAGTTGCAGCTGCGGGCCTACTCGCCGCGGCGCATCCGCGACCTGAAAGTCTGGGCCTCGGTCGAGGGCTATCCGGACGAATTCCTGCTGGCGCAGTTCGACATTGTGCCTCCGTTCCTTGAATTCCGGACGTCCGTTCCCTTCGTTTCAGCGGACAAGGAGTATACGACCGCGGCGGGGAAGACCATTCTTATCCTGAAAAACCCGCATCTGGGATCGGAGGATCTTGCCCTGCGCATCGAATGCGAAGATCCCTATTACAAGAAGTTCGCGGCCATCAAGACTACATGGAGCATCAGCTTCTCCAATTTCGAATACCCGAATCACCCTTACTGGCTCGCCATGAACCCCGCGCATTGCCGCGAGGCCGTGGCCATGTCGCTGAACATGGCCTACCTGTTCTCGACACAGGAGTATCAGGATTCGCTGCGGGTCAACGACCACCGCTTCGTCGACAACGCGCTCAATACGCTGAGCGCCGAGACGCTGCTTTCGCAATCCCTGACCCGTCCGAGTTTCGCGTGGGGAACGCTCCACGTTCAGGGCGGATTGGGCGGCGGCGGTACGCTGGGGTTGCAGGACGTCTGCTTTCTGGGACACTATGCCGACGACAAGAGCGACAACATGGCGCTCTTCCACGAGTTCGGTCACGGCATGGGCTATGCCCACGGCAACAATACCGTCATCAGCGAGAGCGGCGGCAAATACAGCTGGCGGCAGATGTGCCAGTCGATCTATCTCCGGTTGAGCCTCACCAAGGAGCTCCCCGTCTACTCGCGGCGTTTCATGCACAGCCGACGCAACCATTACGACCAGTGGAGCGACAACCGGCTGGCCTATTTCGGAGCTGCGGGGCGTTACTACCGCGGCCAGTATGTCATCGAAGATCCCGAGTTGGACGAGCTGGACGGCGGGTTGGCCGGCGGAGCGGATTTTCTGAAAACGGACAGCGGCGGCAACAAAGGCGACGCACTGCGTTTCCGGTTCGACTATGCGGCGGCCGGAGTAGACCAGCGCGACTATGCTCCGCGCGACCTCTATGTCTACGACGATTTGCTCTATGTCGCCAACGATATGCGGGCCGGAGATTATAGCCTCGATATCTTCGACCTCTCGACCGGCAGCCCGAAACTGCTGAAGCGTATCACCGCATGGAAAGATCCCCAGTCCGGAGCCGAGGTGACGCTCGGCAAACCCACGGGAATCTACCGCTCCTACGATAAAATCTATCTGTCCGGAACCGGCAGCCGCGTCTACGTGTTCGACGCCAAGACGTATGAATGCCTGAATTTCCTGACGCCCGCGGGAGGTGCTTTCAGCGTGGCCGTCGCAGACGGGGTGGTATATAGCATACTAGATGCCGTGTATGCCATGCCGGAGCATCTGGTGACATCCCAGCATGCGGGCAGCGTTCCTACGCTCGCAACAAGTGCCAAATGGAGCCGCTCGGAAGACAATACACTTGCACGCGACCCCAAGGGAGGAATATATGCCGTGGTCGGCGAACCCCGGAAAATCATGCGCCTGGACAGGAGTCTGCTGATGTCCGGAAGGTTGGGCGTCGCACATGAGCTGACTTTCGAGCAGGCACCCCGCGGAGTCTGCTTCGCAGACGACGGACGCATGTTCGTGAGTTTCGGAAATTCCTCGAAAGTGCGTTTCGCCCGTGTGAATCCCGAATCGGGCGAAGTGCTCGAAGACCTGACGAAAATCGGCGATGTCGAATTCAAGAATCCTTACAAATGCCTCATTCGACGAAATACGCTTTTCGTCGTGGATCGCCTGCCCGACTTTTGCGTCTACGCCATTCCGCTAAAAGATTTGGAATGAAAAGTCAGCGAGGCACAAACGATGCGAACGGGCTGCCGGAAAGTTATCCGGCAGCCCGTTCTGTTTCGGACGGCATCCGGGGAAACTCTCCGGTCTGGAAATACTGCGAACGAAACGAAAACCGCAGCGGCGGGAAATAGGAATCGCACAAAGGCAAGCCCCCGCCTCCCGAACATTTTGCCTGACAATTTCTTGTTCTGTCGCTGATGTTTAACGGCAATTAATCTGCGAACCTGTTGCTTAAATCCATCCGTTCGTGAAGGATGCGCACGACCTCGATCGCCCCGTCGGCCGAAATACGGTAAAAGAGGATGTGTTTGTTGACCTTGAAGCCGTACGCTTTCTCCCCGAGTTCCTTGTATTCCCGGCCGAACAGCACGGGATTGCCTGCCAGCTTGCGGCAGGAGGCGATCAGTAACTTGTAATAAGTGTCCGCCTGTCGTTCCGACCACTTATCCGCCGTATAGTTCCAGATGTCGGAGAGGTCTTCGACCGCTTTGCGGGTAACCCGTATTTCAGCCATTCGCCCGCTTCGCTTTCAGGGTTTTCAGATGCTCTTCCGGATCGAATTCCTCGGCTACACCGCTGTCGACTCCTTCGCGGATCGCAGCTTTCAACTCCGTCAGACGGCTCTCGTTCTCCTCCAAAAGCCGCAAGCCGGCCCGAATAACCTCGCTGGCATTGTTATAACGCCCCTGTGCGATTTTTGCCTTGATGAAATCCTCAAAATAAACCCCGAGGGCTACCGATGTCGTTTTCATAATCACGCTGTCTTTACGCAAAATTACCAATATTTAATAATAAAACAAAATCCCGGCCGGATTTATTGCCTCGGCCGGGATCGACGATTCGGATTTCGACTTTTCAGGTGTGGATCATCCAGCCGTGAAACGGCTCGTCGATGAAACAATGCGATTGATCCGGGCGGCCGTGATAGACCAGTCCGCCGACGAGGCCCAAACGCCCATCGGGATAGCGTTTCTTGAAAAGGAACGAATAGGGCGCGAAGTCCCTGTAAAGTTCGATCTGGCACGGATGATCGGGATTCCGTTCCCGGCATTCAAGCCGTTGCAGACACTCCCGGAGCGTCCTGTCGCCGATACTCTCGGCATATTGCACTACTTTATCGTAGTGCTCCTGACATATGATTTTCATAATAGTCCAAATTTTTCATTAATCTATATCGCAACCGATGAAGGTTCGCTCGTTGATAAGCAGGTAGTAATAACCGTTGCCGCACCCGCGGAATTCTTTTGAAAATCCAGCATTCAGGTCTCCGGTCTGATGGTAGTCGTCATCCTTGTCGCAGGGCTCCACCCAGAGCGAGCCATCGTAACCCCGGAAGTCGAATTGTACTGAATGGTACGGCGTGCGGTTTCTGACGGCCTCGCAGAAACACCGGTACGTTTCCTCGCCACACCATTTGCGCACGGCTTCGAGCGAGATGATCTGCCCGTCGATGGGGGTTCCGGTCGTGATACCGTTTTCATAGAGGTTCTTGCTGTAATCTGCATTTCGGATTTTGCGTATGAACGGACTTGTGAATCCTGCCTTGGCGGCTTCGCGCTGGAACTTGCGGATCAGGCGGCGGTCGGTTTCCGCGGGATCTTCGGCCGGAGCCGGCCAGAATATCTTTTCGATTCCGTCCCAGTCGCTGAATCCGAATCCCCGCCTTCGTTTGCCGACAGCTATGATGCCGCAAACGTTCTGATCGCGGTTGTAAAACAAGCGTCGGCGTCGACCTTGATATTGGATATACAGGGAGTTCGGGGTTTTCGGATCGCATAGATATCGTTCTGCTTCGTGCATGGCTGATGTTGGATTAAATGGATATTATGTGAGTTGCAATATTATCGTTCTGTACCGGGCAGCGTCAGACACGCTGGAATCTGAACACCGGCTCGCTCACAGAGGTCGATGATTCGGCAAGCCAGCGTGTCCATGTCTTTCAGATCAAGTGCCATACGGATGACGGTTTCGTCCCACGCCATAACTTTTCCTGTGGGGCATAGCTTTTCATTGATAAAGTCTTCAAGCGCCACACAGCGGCCGTTACGGCCCTGAAGCCGGACAAGCGAGATATTATAGATCAATTCGGGAGCGAAGCCCGTCCCCTGAGCGAGACGCTCGGCGTTCTTGTTGATGCGATAGGTTTTCATTGTTTCTGAGATTTAAGATTTTTGGTATCTTCTTCTATGATTTGAAAGTCGTCGGGATTCCAGCCCTTTGCGACCAGTGCGGCCTGTGCGTCGATGACCTCGGAAAAATGCGGCGGTGCTGCCGCGAGAAAGAGATGCGCCCGGCCGAAATACGCCGCACGGGGCGCCCCCGGTGTTCGAGGTGGCAGCGGCACGGAACGGGACGGTAGTGCAGGAAGCCCCGCATGCGCAGCAGCAGGCTCCGTTCATACGCCTTATCCTCACGGCAACGCTCCCACGCCTCGTATTTGTCGATGCCGTCGGTCAGCAGCGTGTAACCGACAGCCCGGTCATAGCGGGTTCGGCCCTGCCAAAGGCCCCTGAAAAAGAGCGACAGCAGTTCCAGCTCGAGTGTCGGACGGTTTTTTGTACGCAGCGTTTCTGTCAGCGATTCGATCTCGCCGTAACGGAAGTCGAGCGGGCGGATGTTGTTCGCCGCCATGCGCACCATCACCCGTAGGTCCGAAGTAATGGTGATAAGTTTTACGATCATGTGACTCATAATAGCAGAAATGAAGAGCGCCGCGACCTTTCGGCCGCAGCGCAGGTTAGAAAATATGAAACAATACTATTCCAGAGTTTGCAATCCGAAATCGTCGCAAGCCAGATGGAGATGCTCGCTGAACGAACTGTCGCAATAATAATCGCCCATCAGTCCGGCCAACTCCTGCAGATCGCTGTCCGTAACCGTCGCAGTGTCATATCCGTGTCTTTCGAGGGCTGCACGGTTCAGAAAGGCGATATCGAACTCCGCATTCGGATCGTCCTTACTCGGAACGCTTCGCAGTTTCTCACCGGTGAATCGGTAAATCTCGTCGAGGTACTCCTTCTCCGTCCGGTTCGCATCCCCGTGCTGCCGGAAGAACTCATCGCCCCAGGCAATGAGCGTCGCGGCCGTATCGCGGGAGTTGTCCGAGGGCCGGAACTTCCTGCGGCCGGCTTCATAGGCGATATCGACCAGCACCTCGGCATAGTCGCGCAGGGACACATTGTCCGGAAGCGCTGCGGGCTGCCTTTTCATAAAGGCGGTGATGGCCTCGGCATAGCTCCGAAGCTGCAACCGGTCGCGCTCCGCGGCGGCTTCGTCGCAGTCCAGCCCGAATTCCGGGGATTCATGGCCATCGAGGAAGGTCTGCAACTCGCCCAGCCGGAAAACGTCGTAGCGCGTAGGATATTCCGGCAGGCAACGTTCCACAAAATCTTCCGTAAGATCGCTTGTCGTCTGCGGCGCAGCTTCGGTGGCCGGAATGAAGTCATACTCCTCCAGCCATTCGACGATACTTTGCAGGGTATCGCAGGATAGATTTTCAAGCGGAAGCGGGAAATCATCCCCGCCGTCCATCAGGCAGACGGGAGTCAGCCCGTCCTCACAAAATTCGAGAGAGATTACATTGCGACAAAGACCGTCGTATCTGATTGTAAGGGGCGACTCGTAATACTCCTCGTAGGCGAGGCCGTCCGTATCTGCCAGCCTCTTGCGGTCTGTCGCATCTGCCAAATAGGTTTTCAGGCGCCCTTGCCGGCTGGCGATGACCGAACGGATGACGCCGATCTGATAAGTGCGCAGTTTTTCGAGTGTTTCTTTGTTGTTCATAGTCATAGAGAATCAAGTTATTTATAAGAAAATTCCGGTCTGACGAAATAGCAGACCGTGGTATGCCGCCCGTGATCCTTGACGAGTTTCACGGGTTGGGGCGCATTATAGAGGCGACGCTCTGAAACCGGAGCTTCGAGTGCATTCCACTCCTCTTGCGATACGGCGGTCTGCTCGTCCCGATAACACCAAATGATGACGGATTTCGTGTCGGGAGCCGCGAATACGGTTCCTTCGTAATCGGAGAGAAACTGCCGGAACTCCTCCTCCGCCCGAAACGAAATGCAGTCGCCCCGGTAAAGGTCACCGTCCCGACGTTCCGGCTCCTTATGAAGGCTGACCTTACGCCACTTCTCGGTGGAGAAATCGCCGTAAAGCGGCTCCGGTTCCCGGTATTCCCACAGCGGCACCTCGGCGCAGAATCGGACAGCACCGTTGCCGCAGGCGCCGCAATGTCCCCAATCGCAGAAAACTCCCTGCACAGCACCGGAAGGCTTCAGGGCTTGCGGCATCACGGCTGTAAAAGGCCCTCCGCTCACCGCGCAACCGATGCCGTCGGATGTCGTCCACACGAAGGGAACGTACGGACACAGGCAGATCGAGCGCATTCCGTCTTCACGGACAGCCTCGATCAGGGCATTGTCGTAGAAGTCACCGTAGCGCGTGGTATAGCGCACCTGGTCGCCGACCTGCGGGATACGCGGGTTACGGGTATGTTCGATATGACGCACCAGCTTATTGGCCATGTCCACGTCCTCTTGCGTCAGGTGGTGTTCATGGTCGTAAAGCGTATTTATCGGCAGCAGCGTTTCGCGGCTGTACCGGTTTTCGGAGTTTGTCGGATTCATAGCTGTAATAATTGAAGCGCCGCGGCCCAAAGGTCGCGGCGCGGGTTAGACAAGAAGTTTCTATAAGGTTCAGGCCGCTTCGGCCGGAATCGCCTCCGGGGTTTCCGGCTCCTGCTCTACAGCCAGCAGTTCGGAGATCATGCGTGCCGCCCGGTTCACGTCCGTGAGAATGTCAAACAGGTAGGTCGGCTCTTTATGGAACTCCGCCAGCCAGTCCTTGATATAGGCGGCGCTCTCCTCGCGGGGCGTCGTGGCGAAGCCCAGCATCGCGCCGCACAGGGCCGCCGTAAGTTCGGCGACCAGTTCCTCCCGGATATAACCGGCATCTCCGTAGCAAGAGCCAAAAGAACGGTTCAGACGCTCCGGATGCCCCGTACTGTGCGTGACTTCGTGGAGAAGTGTTGTGTAGAATGCCGCGCCCTCCGGAAACTGCCGTTTTTCAGGGCAGACGATCCGGTCGAGCGTCGGCGAATAAGAAGCCCTGTTACCGGATTTGAGCAGGATGTGACAGAGCCACGACTGCTCCATCAGCATCCGGTCCAGCGGCTCGCAAGCCAAACCGTCCGAGTAGTCTATCGGCCCGGTCGGTGTCGTAAGCGAGGAATATCGCTCCGGATGCCGCTCCTGCATATCCGTCTGGTCGATGTTGAAGACCGGATAATAGCGCATCACGGGCAGCACGTCGTATTGCCGCCGCTGCTCCTGCGGCAGGCGGTAGTATTCCGCCAACTCAATCTTCTTACGGGTTTCTTTGTGGCGGATGTAAAGTTTCCAGAAGAAGACCGGAAACGAACCGGAGCCTTTGAGGATGTTCAGGCCCTCCTCCTTGGCTTGTTTGAAGGTCATGAAGAGCGGCGTACGATAGCCAGCAATCTCCGAGAGGAACAACAGCATCAGGGTATTCCCGCCCCGGTAGGGCGTGCCGCGCAGGTTACGCGGAAGACCGTGCGCAAGGTCAGCGATCCACGGCTTGCGCCACTCCTCGGTGAGCGTCTCCATTTTCTTTATCATCAACTCCGTCAGTTGCGGAGCGATCTTTTCAATCAGATTCTTGTTCATTGTCATAGTAATGCAAAGACGGAGCAGGCATGACCTGCTCCGTCGGTTGGACATCTCGTTCGCGCTATCGTTATGCCGCCGTTTTCATCTCCTCAGGCATCCGGGTGTCGGGTTCGATATCCGGGTCCATCGGAATAATCAGCGGCTCCGGCTTCGGCTCTGCGTCAGGCGTCTCGTCCGGCAGCAGGTCGGGAAGCTCCTCGGGCTCGAAGTCCGGAGCCTCCTGCATCGAGACCGCCAACTCCTCGGCCTCGGCTTTTGCCTGCAAAGCGTCGATCTGCTCTTGAAGACGGGCTTTGCGACGCTCGTAGACTTGCAGATACTCCTGCTGCACCTTCTGGCTCTGCTCCGTGAAGTTCATATCCGCGAAGCGGCACATCATTCCCGTCAGGAGCGTTTCGTCTGTACATCCATACTCCGGAGCTGCCGATCGGAAGTAGTCCACCAGAAACGCGCGGACCAGCGCCGCCTGCTGCTTGACCGTAATGCGTCCTGCCGCAGCGAACTGCTCCCGGTCGGTCAGGTAAGAGCCTTCCTTGGGTCGGAAACCGCACTGACGAAGTTTCGAGTCGCTCATTACGCGCTGCATCACGGCGTAGTAGAACATCTGCTGCTCCTCTTTCTGCAAGGGCTTGTTCGCAACCTTCACATCGAGGAAGACACGCTTCATATCGGTCGTGATATGCTCGTAGCAGATTTCCCGGTTGCGGCGATCCTGTTGCAACAGCCCCTCCAGCGGCGAAGGCGGAACGACGGTGACGAAGACCTTATGCTCATCGTCCTGCCCCTCGTTTACCGTCACTTCCCGCTCCTCGTCCTCGATCTCTTCGTAGCGGATTTCAATATCGAGATTGCCGATGATGGCGTATTTGCGCACCCGTCCTTCCGAGATGTCGAACTCCAACCGCTGAGTTTCTTCGGCAAACGCCGCCATTTCGGCCTCGTACTCCTCCTTAGCCTCAGTAAAATCCTCTTCCGACTCAAACTCCTCGGCTTGTGGAGCGTCGGGCATCTGAGGACCTTTATCGTAGTGATAAACGCTGTATTCCAACTCTTCGACGTGATAGCCCTCTTTCTCAAGAGCATCGAGCACCGCAGCAGGGGTTTCGCCGCCCGTAGCCAGCGTCGTACGCGGATCGCCCTTGAGGAGTTTCACGGCTTTCTGTACCAAAAACTCGTTGTTCTTGCGGATCATGCACTCGCGGTTCTGGCAGCCCGCGCAGCCGCCCGCGCATTCGTCCTTGAACAACACCTGATTGGCCGTGTTGTGCTGGCAGGAAAGGCACTCCGTCTTATCGAAGTTGTAACTTTCCAGCTTGGTCATGTAACGCTCGTAGAGACGCCGGGCGATCTCCTTGATCCGCGCCGTCTTCCACGAACTGTAACACCCCTCGGCGAAATGATCGTCGTAGACCTCCTGCTGGATGTCGGCGGGATATTTGGCGATCTCCGTAGCGACGCCCACCGAAATATCCTCCTTGTCGAGCATCCCGGCCAAGGCGTCGATCAGCTCGCAGAGCTTCAGACGCGAACGGATGTAGGCCTCCGACTTGCCGAACTTGCCCACGAGGCTCTCGATCGTATGCCGTCCCGACTGCAAGGCCCGCTTGTAGGCAGCGGCTTCCTCGCGCGGACGCACGTCTTCGCGTTGCAGGTTTTCCGTGATGGCGGCATCCTCGGCCTCGGCGTCCGACAGCTCCCGGCTAAGGGCCGGGATGAATTGCAGACCCGCCATCGCAGCGGCCCAGTAGCGGCGCTCACCGTAGACGATCTCGAAGCCCTCGTCTCTCGGACGTACGCAGATAGGTTGAAGAACGCCCGACTGTTTGATGCTCTCGGCAAGTTCCAACAGCGTTTCTTCGCGGAAGTTCTTCCGGGGATTGTAGGTCGAATTGATGATTTTGTTCAAATCAAGCAGCCGGACATCCGTCTCAGGATGGACTGTCGGCTGGTCTATGAATGGACATTCCTCATCAGCCGTTTTTTGCGATTCGATAGGCGCTTCTTCGGGAATCTCGGCACGAGCCGCATCCCGTGCTTCCTGTCCGGCGATGTCGGAAACAACCGTCTTGCGGTTTGCATTCTTGCCCCTCTTCTTCGATTGCGTGTTCATTTTCGTAGTCTGCATAACATCGAACAGTTTTTACCGTGTGTCTCACGTGTTTTCCGCTCACACGAGTTTTATTGTTTTTATCGCGCAAGCAATGAATAATATGTTATGAGGCTTTATATCCCGAACGGATCGGTTGCCTCGGGAAGATTCATAAGCCCGCGGCAAAGGCGCAGGGGCGGAAAAATACCGAAGCTCCAGCGAGGATGATTTTTCCGCCCCGGAGCCGGAGAGGGAGGCACGGCCGACCGCACCGGGCTTATCTTTCCCGACGGCAACCGAGTTGAATATAAACTTTTTGTTATTTGATTAATACAAACAGAAATTTTGCAGGACACAATTCTTTTCGTATATTACAAAACTAATATTCTTTATTGGTATGCGACTTATAGTCACAAAAGGGGAATCGCAAGTTAGAAACGGGTCTCGTTTTTTAAGCTGGAGAGCCGATTCAATAATTTAAGTTTGTCTGATGTAAATTTATCCAACAATGAAAGTATTGACAGGGAGATGCAGTCATCGTTATATCTAACATACAAAAGGCTGTCCCCCTTAGTAAAACAAATAAATATGCATTATGAGTGATAATTTTGCTAATACCTTTGAGGAAACTATTAAATCGGAAACAGCAAGGGAACTGATTGTTCAAAGTGCAGATATTGCATTTTCAAAAATTGCAGAAAGTGGCCTTTTAAATGGAATCCCTATATTCGGACTTATGAATGGTGCGGTAAAACTCATTCACGATTTTAGAAATTTTAGATTTGCTGAAAAAATATATCGATTTTTATTTCAAACTCAAGATATTCCTATCCATAAACAAGTTGAGTTTATATATGATTATGAACAAGTAAATAAAGAAAATGGTTATGAACTATTATTATCCGTAATCGACCGGTTGGATAATTTAAACAAGATCGACATAATGACTAATTTCGTGAGAAATCGTGTTTATAAAAAATCACAATAAATGAATTCATAAGGTTAACAATCGCTTTAGAACGCATACCATATCCCGACATTCAAAATCTACCAAACTATTTAACAGATTGCTACGAACCTGGAGTAACTGATATGTTAAATGCTTCGGGGCTGTTGTTTGAATCTATAATTGATGCTAATGAAACCAACAAATATCAATTAAATCAAACAGGTCGAGATTTTTTAAAATATGGATTAAATAAAGATATTGAAGATAGAGACAATGCTCCTGTTCAGATGCCGGGTCAAATGTGGCATGATCAATAAGAATTGAATCAAAATTGACTAAGAAAAGGAGCCGAAAATTCAGACTCCTTTTCTTTTTCTACTCTATATTCGTTCTAGAATAACTATCTCCGCACGGCTGTTTGTGCGTGCGAACCGTTCCTGCATAGGTGTCCGGTGGTGGACGATGAAATGTCGCATCGTTTCCTGCACGGTCTTTGGACGCTGTTTGTCGATAAAGCCGTAAGGTAAAAGGAGCACGGCTTGATCACCTAAGTGTTGCGTGCGGGAAAGCCATTGCAGGAAAGCCGTACACTCCGTAATCTCGAACGGCGGATTGGAAATAACATTCTCACAACGGAAGTCGATCTCATGGAACTGCATTTGCAAAGCCGCAACTTCGGGATAAAGACGTTCGTAAAGATCGACCAGCTCCGCATCGACATCGAAGCCAAGGATTACCGACGGATGCACGCCTTCGAGGAGCAGGGCGCGCGTAAGTTGTCCTGTACCACAGCAAGCGTCCACGATACGGCTGTCATTGTCGAAATAACGCACGGCCAGCGCCGCCATCTGGCGCGCCGTACGGTCGGGTGTCAGGTATTGCGATGCATAGACGCCCTTGCGGCGCTGCCTTTCGCACATTACGTCATAGGGCCAGTTATCGCCGCCGTAGAGGAACGGCAGTTCATTGTGTTGCTGCCAGTAGTCGAGAATCTCCGGCAGCGTATCCGGCCAGTAAAAGTTGCGACGCAGATAGTAATTCTGGAGCGCATAGCGTTTTGTAATTCTTTCAAAGATTTTCATAGGATCAGGTTTTAGGGTTACTCTTCTGTCGCTGCGCCGCAATCCAGTCGGGATTCAGCTTCATACGCCAATCGGGATTGTCGCGGCGGTAAGCGAGGAGTTGGGCGGCATAATCGTGAGCTTCACGGGGATTTTGGGCCCGATAATGAAACATCCATTTCTGACCGCACCGGGGACATTCCCAGACAACCATCGTACCGGCAGAGGTCTCGGCTAGGCCCAGCATGCAAGGTACTACGTTATAGTGCGGCGATTCAAAACCACATTCATAACAGGTATAAATACCGCGGTTATAACGTCCCTGCGGCGGAACGCGCAGGGACAAAGGAATATCGATCATAATAAGTTATGGTTTAGGTGTTCGTATCTTCAGGCGAAGCCGCGACTCCATCGTCTTGGCAATGGTCGAAGCGCATCAGCTTTGCGACACGAGCGTACTCCTCGTCGTAATACGTGTCGTATTCTTTCTGAAACTCCTCCTTGTAATGGGTTCCGCTGTCAGGATCGTCGGGGTCATCGGCTTCGACAAATGTTTCGAAAGGTGTATCGTGCGTACTCAGCAGTCGTCCGACGGCCAGATCACAGGCAATTTCCATAATCGATGCGTTGATCGCGTCCTTATGGTTACGGTAATATTCGTGTAGATTCATGTTTTCGTTGATTAAAATGTTTTTGGTTTGAGTTATTCCGGTCGATATCGGAAGGTTGTCCGTGATACGGGTTCCGTCTGCGGCTGAGTAAATCATAACCGTAGGATCTCCGTTATTGTTTTCTATGTCCAGTGGATATTCCGTTCCGGGAATTTGATAAGCAGCATCTTCCTGATAGGTCGGATCGTTTGACAGTTCATCGAGTTGACCGTCTGCACACAGCTCCTTGATCTTCTGGACTGCCGTTTCGAGATTCTCGGCTTCAATACTGAAATACCGGCAATCTATGACAGTAATTTTTTGATTTCGATAAAATTCATAGCGTTTCATTGCGCGATTATTTGAGGTTAATACTTCGATACTTCCAGTCCTTTTTTCGTCATGCTCATCGAGAAGCCCGCCTCATGGAGCTGTTTCAGTACCGAAGCATTGCTCGTGGATAAGAAGCGGATAGACGTGGGAGTAGTTGTCGGCGATCGGTGTGTTGAACGACACCGTGATTCGGTTGTTTCGGGTGATGATTTCCAGCGCACGCCGGAAATCGGATTCCTGCATGTTCATTTGAAGGTGTCTTTAATGATTATCGGATATGGGACGTAGTTCGCATGGATAGACTTCAGTTTCCGAGTCTGAGCAACAGATCAGGATAAGATCCTTGTCGGAGGGTGTCTCCTTATCGTCATTACCCGAACAGACGACACAACAACCGGACATTTCATAGTCGGGATCGCTCCGGAAGACACGCTGCCCGGGGTGAAAGACCTGCACGCGCGGCAGCTCCTCTCCGTCGAGGGTCTCCGGAAGAGCGATTACTTCCCGGATTGCAAGCCGGGGATGTTTGTCGAAATGCCAGTCGACCTCGGATTCTTCGCCGAGAGTCGTTCGGATCGTGTTCAGAACCGTTCCGCATTGTTCGGAAACAAGACGTGCGGCTTCCTTGCCGGAAGCCGCACGCAGGGTAAAACAGCCGTTGAAGGTATAGTTGACCTTCAGTTTGAATTTTCGTCGCATAATGTTTAAGAGTTATCGTTATTGTTTTCAGACCATTCGTCGAAAGCCGTCACATCGTAGATGCCGTACCGGCGTATTTCAGCGTACGCCTGTCCTTCCCGGAGCAGGGGCTGCCGGGAGACGAACGTTCCGGTGAAGTTTGCAAGAGCCAGCGGAACGAGCCACTGGAAATCGCTGCCCCGACCGCCCATGACCTCGCACGAATGAAAATCGGCGGGAAGGGTTTCGGAATCGAGGCGACACATAGTGAAAAGAGCCGGGATGCCGTTGATCTCGGCGTCGCGGAAATCCCGGATATCCGCGAAAGGAATAGATGATTCGTATGCCATGATATGGAAATGACGCCGCCCGCTCGTTGCGGAGCAGGCGGCAGGTTATTAAAGAAAGATTCGGTACCACGCTCCGAGCAGGTAGACGTTACCTTCCACATAGAGCGAGTATAAGTCCGTAGAGACAATCCACAGGAACAGAGTCCTGTCGCCGTGCAGTTTCCCGATCTGACGCCGGAACGCCTCGGCGGGAAAGGGCTTGTGCGAGATGAAGCGTCCGCGGATCTCTGCCTCCGAGGGGATGTATTCATACAAACGGTAATTGAGCGCCAGCCAGCGAAGGATTTTGCGGCGGGTTTTCGCATCGTCCGTCCGCAGGGTGAAGCGGTTGAAACAAAGGTTGTTCATCGTAAATCGGAGTTAAGTCAGCGACAAGGCCCGACAGAAATAGTCCGTATAATCGAAGTCCAGTCCCAGCCCCGAGCAGGCTGTTTCAAGGTCGCCGTAGCACAGCGCGCCGGCATCCCGCAATTCCCGCAGGTTACGAAGTTCCGCGGCCAGATATTCCTCGGCGCGCTGTTCGCCGCAGTGGCATGCGGAGCAGATATTTTCGATAATAATATTTCGTTCCATAGATCGTCTTTATTTTAGGTTATACAACCGGGCGAAATAGTCGTTCACGCCCGGAATCCGCTTCTTGTAGTAAGGCTGGTTGTCCTTACACCATGCAGCAAGTTCCTGCCTCGTGGCAAAGGGCTTGCGCCGGCTTCTTCCGGTCATAATCCGTTCGACCTCCGGGGCCAGAGAGTCGATGAAATCCTGCACCCTCCAGCCTTCCCAAATATGTTTTTGAAAATCGATCGCTTTCGTCGTACTCATAGCTGTAGTCGATCAGGGTTTAAGTATGAGTTTATTGTCGGAGAGTGTAAGGAAATCATCGAGCGTGCGGCACCGATAATCCAAAGAGATCTTTTCACTGTAATCCGTCTGCCGGATCTCGAAAGTATAGGTCAGGCCATGTCGTGTGATATGACCGCGGCTTTTGTCTTTGTTCCACGCGACATCGGGTATTGCCTCCAACCGTTTGCGATACCCCGTCATTTTTCGTTCGTTCTCCGCATATACGTTCGAGGTTTCGGAAACCCTGCGTGAGGTATTCCACCCAATCGTCGATCTTCTTTTTGGTGAATACCCCGATACGATTCGGTTCGGATTGCTTGTCGAAAGCCTTACCGTAGGAGTAGTTGTCCACATATTGGAAGAACGACCATTCGCAACGAAGCTCGTAATAGGTTTTCGGATAGGTGTATTTGTAGACGAGAAACAGAATGCCGTTTCTTCGGAAACCGGTGCAGGCTTCCTCGAAATAGTTTTTCAGGCTGTCCGTGGCGTGTGTAACACGGTAGAATAAGGTTGCTTCCGGAACGAACTCCTGCACCGCTTCCAATACGGCCGATGCGCTTTGAATGGCCCGCTCTACGTTATCTTCGGCATTGGCGAGCAACAACTCGTCAAAGGTCGACTGATCGATCCACTTTCTCATCGCTGAGCAACCTGCCTGCGGCAGGATTCCATTTCCCGCAGGTAATCGCTCAACGTAGGGGTAAGGATCGTACACTCGGCATCGGGTTGTCTGAGAAAACATTTCACTTTTACCGATGCCTCCACACCGTCCCGGGCGTAGGTCTTGAAGCGGTAGTCATAGTCTGCTACCGCAATTTCGAATTTTCGGATTTCCATCTTCGAAATGAATTTTGGTTTGACATACGGCCGGCGAATACCCGCTATGAAAGTGAGACGCCGGCTTCGGGGCAGAATATTCAGCGGCAGGGGCAGCCCGCAGTCGGTCTTTTTCGTGCGATACGACCCGGAGGGTGGAAATCGCGCGAAAAAGACGAAAAGGGCGTAAGCCCCTGACGCTATCTTGCCCCGCAGACGGCGATCACATGGGATATTATCTGAATATTTCCGTCGGAATGTCTGAAACAAAAGGCCGCCCGGTGCGAAACGGACGGCCTTACAAAGAGAGCAGAAAATGAAGTATACAAGGAATGCCCTATGCCGTATGCCGGCAGCGGATTCAACGGATAGCGAAACGCATGGCAGCAGAGAGTATACGCTGGATTTTACGGCGTTGAAGACGTTCCGTAAGGGCAATCAGATCGTAGGCGCTGTACATCATCTGTCCATTGACACTCCGGGCTTTGATAGTGCGCCTACGACGATATTGTTCCAGTGCAGTGCGTTCCAGCCCCAGCACCTCGCAAACTTTATCCGATGAGAGGAACATCGGGCGGTCGCTCTGGCTGCACAGGTGCTCGAAGAGCAAGGTGGATTGGATCAGTGCGAAACGTGTGCGGAGCAAGCTCTCAAAAGTGCCGGTCTCCACCAGATAGTAAGTTCTTTCAGGAGGTTGAGAGGACATGATACTGGATATTAGATGTTACGGATAGCCTTTTTTAACTGTTTGCGTCGCTGGTACTCCAACTCCGTACGCTCGATGAACTGCGTGATCTCGGCGGAGGAGAACAGAAGGCGCCGCCCGAAGCGGAAGCCCGTAAGTTGTCCGCTTGTCCGATAGCGGCGCAGTTGGCGGTCGCTCATCTTCAGCAAGTCGCAGACTTCGGCGACTTCCAGAATCGGCATCCCGCAAAGCATATTACGATGCCGTTTCATATAGGAAATATCCTCACGGATATCCCGAACGATTTCAAGTATCTCTTCCGTACTTTCCATAAGCGGTTTGTTCTAAGTGTTGCTGCTGCAAAGATGGCTCGAAGGTATGAGGTATTTATATCAGTAACCGCTTACTGATATGAGATTTATCGTA
>ENA-ORMO01001094-ORMO01001094.1-human-gut-metagenome-genome-assembly--contig:-NODE-1094-length-32376-cov-7.256892_pt1 | contig 32376 bp, 30 predicted proteins | sample MGYA00242106_ERZ509001 | MGnify/ENA primary metagenome ERZ509001 (study PRJEB26280, sample SAMEA2338736) | human gut metagenome | biome: human gut; feature: human-associated habitat; material: faeces...
CCCGCCAGGGCAACCTCCAGGCCAAGAAGCAGATGGCCAAGGAGATCGCCGGCATTGAGTAAACCGTATGTTGAGAATGACACCAGAATAGAGGGCAGCAGGGCGGAAGCAGCTAAAGGCATGTTTCTGCCCTGCTGCTTTGCGCACTTTAAATCAAGTGTCTGGCAAGTGTCGGAAAAATATTTCGCCGATCGTCGGAATTCTCCAAGGTGGATCTGCCGCCGCTTTTTCTTGAATACAGCAAAAAAGGATGGTATAATACACATTACTGAAAGGTCAAGATCATTAGGGGGCGGCGTATGGGACAGTTCATTCCAAAAGAAACATTGGATGCACTCTCTTATCGCTCCACGCTTGGGAGGAGCCTGAAACAGATCTCCCTGCGCGCTACACCGCTGGAGACCATTCTGGAGGATATCGCGAAATACAGGGCAAGCTATATTGACACCCTGGTACAGGAAAACTTGATCGGTTCCCGCTTCAAAAGTGACGATTCCATCATTCGAAAATATGAGAAAACACTTCGAACCAACGGGGGCTTCAAACAGTGCTTTAACGATGTACTTGGATTCCGCCTGCGCTTTGAAGAATACCCTTCGGAGTTTCCGGACTATTTCCGGGTCGTCGACCTCCGCAGCGGGAAGCTGGTGGATGACGGCTATCGTGCGATCCATTTATACTATCAGCGGGACAATCTGGCTTATCCGATCGAGGTGCAGCTTTGGTGCGGGAACGACTACTATTTCAACCTCTGGAGCCATAAATACGTTTATAAATATCGGACACCAGAAACTGGGAAAAAATTGTATCAGGAGTACGCAGAAGGGAAGATCCGGGACGAACGGGATTTCCTGAAACGGTTACGGGAAATTGGGGAGGGATAAGACATGGGCGATAAGAAAATCTATATTGTGGCAAAAGTTTTTGATAAGCCCGGCTGCCTTGCTTACCGCTGCAAGACGCCGAACGAGGCTCGGTGCCTTCCGGGTACGCTGGAAGCTCTGCGGGCAGACGGCGTCCAGATCGTGATCCTGGATGATCCCGAGATTTACTCAGAGTATGCTCCTTACATTTACGTGGAGGACATGAAGGATTTCATTGATCGGGTGAGCCGGCTGAACCGTGCCGCGTGAACCTGATTACTATTTGGTGACTATTTGAAAAACGCCTGGAGCCATTGCGCCGCAATGGATCCGGGCGTTTTTCAAATGGTCGTTAAATCATCGCCAGCGTTATGCGCCTCGACTCGTCAAAAACCTTTGCCGCGAAGTAAATAAATCCGGAACTTGGTGCGTTCTCGTGTTTCCGGATAGCGTTCAGTCAAGGCGGTAAAGGGGCCGATATAGCAATTGTGATACCCGTAACGACCTGGACAGTCTGCTTGTTATCATACACGTGGGATGTGTCATTACAGGAGGCCAGCATATCAAGCCAGACCTGCTTGGAGAGGACGATTCCACTCATGTCTGCTCCCTGATCTTCTAGATATTGCCTGGGTGACTTCGAAGCTAACTAAAACGCAAACTCAAAACGCTGGATGACTCCGTCCCGAATGACAGTGGTGTCCGCATTTTGGACAAAATCAGACAGCGCCTTCCTGGGGCTCTCCACAGCCCTGCAGTAGTTTTCAACTTTCTGCAGCATGTATGGCCACACCATTCCCTTCGATATTGGACAAAAATTGGGGACCCATGCCAAGAATCACATGGACGATATCCAATTCCAAAAGTGTGGGCAACTCCGCTGCTTCCAGCCAGAAGGAAGTCCGGTTTTCCGGCGGCATTCTGTAAACCGCCAGATCGATATCGCTGCGCTTTTGGCTGTCTCCCCTGGCCCGGGAGACAAAAAGAACCAGTTGCTGGGTCCCATATCGTCTGACCAGTTCACTGAGCTGGCGGTAGATCTGTTCCGTGGATACCTCCTTGACCGCTCCCTCGCCGGGCAACATCTTTACGGCGTCAGAGTTCACCGCGGGCGCATATTTGGCAAACAGATTCTCTTCCGTAAATGTACACGGGATGCCAGCCGCCTCATTTTTATTATCATAACACAGAACATACAGAAATAAAGGCCCATCTTCCCGAAGGCTGCCGCTTACTCCTGCCCGGAGCACAACGTAGCAGGCAAGCAGGAACAGGCGCCATCTCATCACATCAGGTACACCAGCAGCGTAAAGGTCAGGCTGATAGGGATGCAGAGGGGATGGATGATCGCCCCGCGGCACCGGAATCACAGCCGTACCGCTCACAGTAGGTAGGGAGACAGAGGGCACCGGCACCAGCACCCGCCGGATCTGTGGGGATGGAATCTGACAATCTGTTTTCCTGAAAAAGCTCCGCAGGAAGAAGCGGCGGGTCAGGTGGTATTGACTGGGATTTCAGACCTGCCGGAAAAGCGCCGGGCAAAGGCCGTCCCAGCTGGAGGATTCTGCAAGGGGGTTCCCAACAAAGCATTGCAAGGGTAGCGTTTCAGGACACCCTTATTCTGTCGGAGAGTAGTACCGGTAGTGGAATGTACCGTGGAGACGGATGTCGGTATCCAAGGTGTTGCGGTCCCGATCCCGCATCTGAGAGGGGGCCATCCCCACGTATTTGTGGAAGACTCGCGAAAAATAGTGGATGCTAGAAAAGCCACAGCTGACGGCAATTTCTGACAGCTTCTGGTCCGTATAGCAGATCAAGTCATACGCTTTCCTGACCCTGAGAAAGTTTGCATACTCGCTGATGGTGGTGCCCGTAGTCGTTTTAAAAACCTTGCAGAGGTAGTTTTTGGAATACCGGAGCTCGTTGGACAGCTGGTCCAGCGTGAAGCTCTCCCAATAGTGTTCCGCCACATACCTGGAGATTTTCCTTTCCAGTCCGGTGAGCTGTGCCACGCGCTGTTCCAGTGCATGGTAGAACGGCGCTGCGTCAGAAAAGGTCATGCCGTGCCGCAGGCACAGGTACAGGCACTGCTCAAATAACAGGGTGGCCATGGCCTTGGAGTAGGGCGCACCGGAAGCCCATTCTCCCCGTAGGTTCTGCTGCAACTCCCGGAAGGTGCTTTCGCCGATTGAAATCTTGGAAGGGAGTTCCAGAATCGACTGATACAATTCGCTGGCATGAATGTAGAATTTCGTGTCAATGATCCGAAAATGGCCGGCTGTGAGCGGGTACAGTTCATGGATCTGGAAGGGACGGATGATCAGGCAGTTATTTTTCATCAGGTGGAGCTCCTGACCGTCCAGAAAAAACGCCGCCTCGCCCTCGAGACAGTAGTACATCTGAAAGTAGTCATGGCTGTGGCGACGGACGCCCCATCCCCGCGTATAGTCCAGCATGAAGGTCCAGACCAATTCAATATTTGACGTCATAATGCCTCCATCTATAAAACATTACACGTCTATTTTTCACCAAATAGTTATAAAACGCGCTCTATCTACAGACATAGTCTATTTGTTTTTACTAAATTATTTTAATTTCTACAAGATTAATCATTAAAGATAATTTTGTGCAAATAAAAGGGTATTTGGACTAAAGACAAAATACTCCCTTTTTGCTATACTCGAAGCAGAAACGGTTAAAATACCTAAAAAAATAATTTGAAATGGCAAAATTGTGTGGCTTTTGCTAAAACTCGAGTGCTTTTTTATTTCGAAATTTGCGGGAAATTTGCAAAGAATTAATTTGTCCAAAAACAATCAGCAAGATAGCGGGAAGGAGAGTCAATTTATGTCCAATACATATTCTGTGTCCGACAAAACGTTGCGGCTCCTGATCACGGAGCTTTATAGCAAGGCCGGTATGCCCGAGGACGAAGCCGCCTACCATGCGGATGGACTGGTCACAGCGAGCCTCCGGGGTGTGGACTCTCATGGTGTGCTGCGCACATCAGCGTATCTGTCCCGGCTCCAGAACGGTGCGATCAATGTCCGCCCACATATGCGGTTTGTCGAAGAGGCGCAGGCGTTGCAGGTTCTGGACGCCGACGGTGCCTCCGGCTATACTGCCGGCCGGACGGGGATGATGCGGGCTATTGACTTGGCGCGGCAAAACGGACTAGGTATGGTGCTGGTTCGGAACAGCAATCACTTTGGTGCCGCCGCTCTCTACGCCCAGATGGCAGTGGACCAGGGAATGATGGGCTTCTCCACCACCAATGTGAAGCCCGGTGTCACGGCGCCCGGTGCCTCCGGAAACGTGGTAGGGAATAATCCCTTTGCCATCGGCATCCCCACGTATTGTGATTTTCCATTCATGTTGGACATGGCTCTCTCTGTAGTCGCCGGAGGAAAGCTGAAAATGGCCATCGCAGAAGGGGAGAAGATTCCTCTGGACTGGGCCACCGACAAGGACGGAAACCCCACAGACGATCCGCAGAAGGGCTTTGACGGATATTTCCTGCCGGTGGGCGGCTTCAAGGGGCTGGGGATGGCCTACGCCATCGACATTCTTTGCGGCGTTCTGACAGGCGGTGCCTTTCAAAACCACATCCGGAACATGTTCAAGGACCCCTCTGAACCCAGCCGGACCTGCCACATGCTCCTGGCGGTGGACGTGTCCCGCCTGATGGGCGAGGAGGAGATCCGCCGACGTATGACGGAATACCGGGATTACATCCGCAGTATCCCGACCGTGTCCGGCAAGCCACTGGTCCTGCCCGGTGAAATCGAGGCTGCCCGTATGCGCGAACGGCTACAAAACGGGATTCCGCTACCGGAATCGTTGTATGCGGAACTGAAGTCCCTGGCAAAGCAATATCAGCTGTCCGTGCGGCTGTAACGGAGAGGAGTAAAACAGATATGCTGCGCTTAAATGAAACCTTTTATAATCCCGCAAAGCATCTTCTCAAGGATGGGAAGAAGGTTTTGGGGGCTTGGCTGCAGATGTCCAGCCCTTATGCGGCGGAGATATTCGCAAAGGCGGAGATCGACGTGCTGATGGTGGACATGGAGCATGGGCCCAATGATATTTTGAGCCTCATTGAACAGTTCCGGGCTATGGGCCGGTTCCAGGGCGCACCTTTTGTCCGGGCGCCCTGGAACGATATGGTCGTGATCAAGCGGATCTTGGACGCGGGTGCTTATGGGATCCTGGTGCCCTATGTGAACACTGCTGAGGAAGCCAGACAGGCGGTGGCAGCCTGCAAGTATCCGCTGGAGGGCATTCGGGGCGTCGCGCCCAGTCCCCGCGCGCCTGGATTCGGCATGAATAGTACCAACTACATGAAATACGCCAACGAGGAGACGCTGGTGATGACCGCCGTGGAGACCTTGGAGGCAGTGGAGCACATCGAAGAAATCGTCGGAGTGGAGGGACTAGACGGCATTTTCATCGGCCCGATGGATCTGGCTACCTCCATGGGACATTTCTGCGCCCCATCTCATCCTGAAGTACAGGCGGCCATCCAAAAGGTGGAGGAAACGGTCATCGGCTCCGGAAAATTTCTGGCTACGGTGGCAGGAGGCATGGAGGACGCAAAGAAAAAGTATGACCGGGGCTACGGGCTTGTGGTGGCTTTCGCAGACGGTGGTGTCCTTGGCTCGGTGGCTATGCAGAATGTGAAGGAATTCCGGGAAGCCTATCCCCACCGCTGAACAGGCGACCGAGAATAAGCGGTGGAAGAGTCTGTACAAAAACCCCTGCGAAGGGAGAATGTGTTATGAAACGAGTGCTATTGACAGAGAGAATCCATCCCAACGCAGTGGATATGCTGCGGCAGCACTTTGAAGTAGTGCAGGGGGGTGGAACAAAGGATGTGGCGGAGCAGTTGAAAGGTTGCCAGGGCGTTTTGGTGCGGTCTGCACACGTTACAGCCGCGGATATGGAGAAAAATCCGCAGCTTGAAGTGATTGCCAAGCACGGGATGGGGCTGGACGCCATTGATGTGGAGGCGGCGACCGCCCGAGGAATTGCAGTGGTCAATGCTCCCTATGCCAACATGAACGCGGTGGCGGAACACATTGTTATGCTGATCTTGGCGCTTAGCAAGCGGACAGTCCGCATGGACCGGCTGACCCGGGAGGGGCAGTTCACCCAGCGGAACGTGTATAGGACCCGAGAACTCAAGGGTAGCACACTGGGGATCGTGGGGCTTGGAAAGATCTCCCGTCTTGTCGTGAAGAAGCTGTCCGGGTTCGAGATGCGGGTGATCGCGGCGGATCCCTTTATCTCCTCAGCGGAGGCAGAGGAGGCAGGAGCGCACCTAGTCTCAGCGGATCAGCTGTACGGGGAGTCGGATTTCGTGGTAGTCCACACCTCTCTTACGCCCTCAACCTTCCATCTAGTAGGCAGGAAGGAATTTGCATACATGAAGCCGTCGGCCTATTTCATTAACGCGTCCAGAGGCGCCGTGGTGGACGAGCAGGCATTGATCCACGCGCTGCGGACCGGACAGATCACCGGTGCGGGGCTAGATGTTTTTGAAAAAGAACCGCCATCCCCCGGCAATCCGCTGCTTACAATGGACAACGTGATCGTCTCCCCCCACAACGCAGCCCTCTCTGACGGCGCAATGCTAGCCATGGCCATGGACAGTGCGCAAGGCATTCTGGACGTTTTGGAGGGACGCGTTCCGGAGCATCTCTGCAATCCGGACGTTTTGCAGCAAGGTTCCCTCAGAAAAGAGAAAGGAGAGCCATCATGCTAGATTTTTTGATTCGCGGTGGGCATGTGATCGACCCCGCCTCTCACATTAACGGCCTCCGGGATGTGGCGGTAAAGGACGGGCGCATTGTGGACTTGCCTTCGGATCCTGTGGCAAGACATGTCATTAACGCGGCGGGATGCTATGTCTTTCCCGGCCTGATCGACGCACACACACATTCCTATTTCCCTGGCAGCGGTTTGGGCGTACAGCCGGACTTCCTGACATCCACGGGAGTGACCACGGTGTTAGATGCTGGAACGGCTGGCTGGTCCAATTATCCGGCTTTCCATAATACCACGGTGGTCAACAGTGCAGTCCGGGTGAAGGCACTAGTGGCATACAACAACTCGGGCCAGATCGAGCTGGGATATTTGGAGGATTACAGCCGCGCCTCCATCAAGGTAGAAAAGATTCGTCAGCTGCTGGAGCGGTATCCCGGTGAGATTGTGGGCATAAAAATGCGCTTTCAGCGGGAAGTAACGGGTGACACTGGCATCCGGCGACTGCGGGAGCTCATTGAGGTGGCGGAAGAGTTGGGCTGCCCTGTGACGGTCCACACCACTGATCCGCCGGCCAGTGCGGAAGAAATCGCCGACTTGCTACGGAGCGGAGACATTTACTGCCATTGCTATCAAGGGAAAGGATATACCATTGTGGACGAGCATGGCCGTGTTTATCCGGCTGTCCGTAGGGCCAGGGAGCGCGGCGTGTGGTTTGATGCCGCAAACGGGACAGGGAACTTTGCTTTTTCCACGGCGGTGGCCGCTCTGAAGGACGGGTTCCTGCCGGACATCATCAGTGCCGATAACGCATCCAACTCCTTCTGCCTGGATTACTATGCAAAGAATCTGCCGTTCGTGATGTCCAAGTATCTGGCTCTGGGCATGACGCTGGAGCAGGTGGTGGCCTGCGTTACCCAGAATCCCGCCAAGCTCCTAAGCATGGAGGGGAAGATTGGAACTCTAGCTCCAGGCGCATTCGCGGACATTGCTGTGATGAAGCTGTGCCGGAAGGAGCAGGAGTACTGGGATTCCGTCAAAAATCCGTCTACAGCTGTTCGCTCAGACGCGATCCTTGTTCCCCAGGCAACGCTGCTGAACGGCGTCGCTGTTTACCGGGCCAACGACTTTTAAGGAGGGATTGCTATGAAAAAACTAAAGTGGTTGGAGGAGAATTTTGAAGGAGTCATTTTGGTGATCTTTCTGACACTGCTGACAACACTGGTGACTTTGCAGATCATCATGCGGTATTTGTTCCACAGTCCGTTCTCCTGGTCTGAGGAGCTGTGCAGAATGCTGCTGGTCTGGTCTGGATTCTTCAGTATTGGATACTGTGCGAGAAAGGGCTCCACAATCCGTTTAGATACGGTTCTCACGATGCTGCCGCCGCTGGTGCAGCGGATCCTGCTGAACTTCACCACAGTTTTCATGGTAGGCCTGCTGATGTACTTGTTTGCCGGAGCGTTCCGGCTGGTGATGGACACAGCTTCGGATGGCAGCATGTTGCCCGGCCTGCAGATCCCACAGTACTGGCTGTATGCGGTGCCCATGGCGGGACTTGCACTAGGTGCGGTGCGGTTTGCCCAGGTTCTGGTCCTTACGAAATTTTTCTGTGACGCAGGAAAGAAAGGAGCGAGTGAGTAATGTCTGTAGGGCTGTTTTTCCTGGTTTTCTTCCTTCTGCTGTTTGCGGCGCTGCCGATTGCAGGCTGCTTTGCGTTCATGACGGTGTTTCCCAACATCATTACCGGCACGTTCTCTATCGATTCGGTAATGGCAGTCCGGACCATGGCCAACGGGCTCAACAGCTTTACGCTGTTGGCGATTCCGTTGTTCGTACTGGCAGGCATCATCATGGCAAGGGGGGGAATCTCCGAAAAACTCTTCAACTTTTTTGCTTATTTCGTTGGAAACCGAACCGCCGGCTATCCCTGCGCTGTGGTGGCCACCTGCCTGTTTTATGGGGCGATCTCCGGCTCGGCGCCTGCAACTACGGCGGCTGTGGGCAGCATGACCATCCCGCTGTTGATTGGCCTGGGATACGACAAGCGTTTCACGGTAGCTTTGGTGGCTGTGGCGGGCGGCCTGGGTGTCATCATCCCGCCCAGCATCCCCTTCGTGGTCTATGGAACTTCTGCCAGCGTCTCTACCACCAGCCTCTTCATGGCTGGTATCCTGCCCGGCCTGTTGATCGGCGCATTGCTGATGGCGTATGCCATCTTCTACTGCAGGCGCCACGGAGCGGACAGCGCTTTACTGGAGTCCAACTACCGGCAGGTCCGGGAGAAGGGATTCCTCCACATTCTGAAGGATTCCGGTCCTGCGCTCCTTTCGCCGCTGTTCGTACTGGGCAGTATTTACGGCGGGCTGGCTTCTCCAACCGAGGCCGCAGCAATTTCCGTGGTCTATTCTTTGCTCCTGAGCGTGTTTGTCTACAAGACCATTCGCCCCCGGGACATTTTTAAGGTGATAGGTGAAGGCGTGCAGAATTACGCGGCACTGCTGTTTATCATCTCTGCAGCGGTGGGATTTGCCCGGGTTCTGAACATGCTCCGGGTCCCTCAGGTGGTGGAATCGGCCATTGTAGGGGTCGTGGACTCCAAGATCGCCCTGCTGTTGATCGTTGTCGTGATCCTGTTAATCGCCGGATGCTTTATCGACACCATTCCGGCCATCATGATTTTTACTCCTATTTTCCTGCCGCTTACCCAGAGATTTGGTGTGGACCCCATCCACTTCGGTATCGTGATGACGGTCGCGCTGGCTATTGGCTTTGTGACGCCACCTATGGGCATCAATCTCTTTGTGGCAAGCAATCTGACCGGCCTGCCCATTGTGCAGATTGCGAAACGGGCTATTCCAATGATTATCATGTTTTTTATAGCGCTACTGATCATCGCCTTCGTCCCTCAGCTGTCCCTGCTGCTGGTCTGACAGCGTGGTAAGATCTGTTGCCTGATGCGGGCTTACAGAATAAAGAACGACAATGGAAAGGAGCTCACACTATGAAAAAGTTTCTTGCAGCCATCTTGGCAGTCCTGATGACGGCCTCACTTCTGGCAGGCTGCGGCGGGGGCACGACCTCCGCCGACAGCTCCGGAAGCGGCGACAGCTCTTCCGGGGGGACCTACACATTCTCCATCGGAATGAACTCTGTGGAGGGCGACGTCCCATACTATCTGGCGGACTATTTCAAGCAGGCGATTGAGGAAAAAAGCAACGGAGCCATTACGGTGGATCTGTATCCCGGCGGTCAAATGGGCGGCGACTCCGAACTGATCGAAAACGTGATGGCTGGCGCTCTGGACTTTTACAGCGGAAATGTCTCCAATACGACGCCCTATGTGACGGCAGCTGCCGTGATGGACAGCTACTGGGACTTCGATGACCTAGAACACTTCCGCAGATTCCTAGACAGTGAATTCATAGATGTGCTGAACTCCGAGTATGAGAAAGTGGGTATGCGGATCTCTTCCGTGGCCGAGGTGGGCATGCGGCAGCTGATGTCCAACAAGAAAATAGAGACGGTGTCCGACATGGCAGGTCTGAAGATCCGGGTGATGCAGAACAAGTATCAACTGGCGGCCTGGGAGGCTCTAGGCGCCGCCCCCACGCCCATGGACTGGGGTGAGGTTTACGTAGGCCTGCAGCAGAAGATGATCGACGCGGTGGAACAGCCGTACTTCTTCATCTGCAGTTCCAAGCTCTATGAAGTTCAGGACTACATGCTGATGACCAACCATCAGCCCCAGCCTGCAGTGCTGCTGATGAGTGATGAGATGTACCAGGGGCTGCCGGAGGACATCCAAGCGCTGGTGGACGAGTGTGCGGAGATCGCCAAGGAGAAGACCCGCGAGACCTGTGACAACATGATGGAAGAGAAGTTGCAAGAGATTATCGACAACGGTGTTGAGGTGGTAGAACCCACAGCAGAGGCGCTAGAGGAGATGCGTCAGGCAGTTGCTTCCGCCAACACGCTGATTGCCGAAGACGTGGGCGAGGAGCTCTACAGCCAGTATACCTCTTACCGCGATTCCACCCGTTGACACTGCTAAAACGAAGTTACAGCAGGCATGTTTCCGTGCCTGCTGTAACTTTAACAAATGAAAACTTTTTGGGGTAGGGCGAAGGAGGAAAATATGTACGAATTCAAGGGCCAGACAGTGGAAACGCTGCTGAAAAAGTATCCGCCCTGGGGCCTTCCGGGCCAAAAGGATACGCTGCGGCGGGCACTGGCGTCATTCCAGCGCACTGTAGTGGTGCTGGACGATGATCCCACTGGTACGCAGACGGTTTTTGACGTTCCGGTTGTCACTGGCTGGAGCACAGAGTTGCTGAGAGAGGAACTGGAGAAAAGGCCTCGAATGCTGTTCGTGCTGACGAACTCCCGGGCGCTGACGGCAGGTCAGTCTGAGGCGCTGCACCGGAAACTGGTAAGAAATCTTCTGGTGGCCGCGGAGACTTGCGGTCGGGAAATCCTGATTATATCCCGAAGCGATTCCACATTACGCGGTCACTTTCCCCTGGAGACCGAGACGATCAGGCAGGAAGTAGAGCGCTGGGACCACCGGCCGGTGGACGGTGAGATTCTCTGTCCTTTCTTTCTGGAGGGCGGCCGCTATACCGCCGAGAATATCCACTATCTGGAAGAAAATGGCCTGCTGAAGCCGGTAGGGGAGTCGGAGTTTGCCCTTGACAAGACCTTCGGCTACCGTAGCTCCCACCTTGGGTATTGGGTGGAGGAGAAGACCAGCGGCGCCTATCGGGAGGCAGATGTGACCTACATTACATTGGAAGATCTGCGGCAGGGGGAGAGCGCCATAATCCGTGAAAAGCTGGCCTCTGCCCACAGCTTCCAGAAAATAGTCGTCAATGCAGTCTGCTATGCGGACCTGGAGCGGTTTGTTCCGGAACTGCTGGGGGTGCTCCAGTCCGGCAAGCGGTACATCCTGCGAACGGCATCATCTATTCTCCGGGTACTGGCAGGCTGTGAGGAAAGCCGGATTCTTTCTTCAGAGGACCTGACGGGCCGGAAAAACGCCAGAGGTGGGATCGTGCTGGTGGGCTCCCATGTAAAAAAGACGACCCGCCAGCTGGAGCGGCTGTTGCAGAACAGTGCCATCCAGCCGATTGAATTCAATCAGCATCTGGTGTTGGACGCCTCGGCCTTCCAGCGCGAGATCTGGCGGGTCAGATGCGCGGTAGATGAAAAAATCCGTACTGGTAAGTCTGTGGCGGTATTTACAAGACGGGAGCGCCTGGATCTGAACACTGCAGACAAGGAGGAGGAACTCCGCCTAGCCACGCAGATTTCTGGTGGGGTAATCCAGATTATCTCTAGTCTGAAGGTCCGCCCGCGCTTCATTGTCGCCAAAGGCGGCATCACCTCCAGCGATGTGGCAACCAAGGGGCTGTCCATTCAACGGGCAATGGTACTGGGGCAGATCCTACCTGGGATCCCTGTCTGGCGGGCCGGACCGGAGAGCAGGTTCCCCGGCATGCCCTACGTGATCTTTCCCGGGAACGTGGGCGGAGAGGATGGCCTGCTGGAAGCGGTACAAAAGCTGTCTCCCTAAATGACCGTACCTGATCTGAACAGATGCTTGTCATGATTCCAGACAGATGGGGCACTTTATACCAGAACCCCTTGCATTGCAAGGGGTTCTGGCTTTTCTGTGTACAGTGTCTCATATCATCAGTCAAATACAAACAGAATAAAATTAAAACGCAAATCGCGCAACTGAAGGGATTTAAAGGTTCGCTATATCAGCAAGACACTTACTCATTTGTTGCCCATGAATGCCTCTTCCACCTGATAAGGCAAACGGTTTTTCAATGTGCGATACGGCCGCTGTGTGTGGTAAAACTTTATGCGAGGCATCATTAGCGCCCCTTTGCGCAGGAGGGCGTGCAGAGCGTCAGTGCCAGAGACCGTATCCTGTGTGAGACCTGCCCCGATAGCTCGGCGCGCCGGCATTATTCAAGCGGCTATGTGGCGAAATTTGTGATTGAGCGTGACCAGCTCTATGCTGAGAACGCCAACCGTTCTCACGGGCATGGCGCCCTGCACCTGCCCTCTTTTGAGCCGTATGCCAAGAACGCGCCTATCTCCAAAGTGTTCCGCGAGGTTGGGGTGGCGGACGAGCTGGGGCCGGGATGCGGAATACTTATAAATACACAAAGCATTACTCCGGCGGGACTCCGAAATTTATCGAGGGCAACGTGTTCTGGATGAGGGTAGGCGTATTGGACAGTCTAAGAAAACTGTTCAATACGCCTACCCTCATCCAAAATGTGCAAATGGCAAGATTCGAACTCCACTGGAGTCACCTGTGAACTCCTGAGTTCATGCATCTTTTTTATCAACACAAGACAAAATGTGTAGACAAAAAAGATGCACAGTAGAAATGCCGCGCTTTCGTGCGGCATTTCTGCGCTTTTTCGAAGAAAATGGGGTAAACAAAATGAGAAGAGTTAAATAATTGAAAAACGGTCTCCGTTTCCCTAAACTGCGCTCTCGAGGGACGCAAACGCGGCAATCTCCGTGCAGAAGTGTTTCGAACTCTCCGGCTCTCCTACATCCCCGAAGCCTGTCATCCTCAATGACAAACTTTGGGGGCTTTTTCCTTTTCCCAGGGAGCGGGTGCTTGCTGCTTATGCTTCGTTTGTTCGCTATTCTTTGTCGGAGTTGGTAATAGCTTTCCCAATACTTTCTGGTTATACTTGCATTACCATCAAGGAAGGAGGCCAGCACAGAATGGCAGAGACGCAAAACCTATACGCCCAAAATTGACCTGGCCCTTCATACGAAGGTATGTGAGGAGAAGGGAAAAGCAGGCCAGACCACCAGCCAGTACATCACCCAACTGCTTGTGGAATACTACGAGATGAAAGAAAATGGAGGGAAAAGCGACATGGCCAACATTGGAAACAGAGTGATGGCATTTCAGATCTCAGAGGAACTTTTCCAGCGGATCAAGCGGTACCTGGAGCAGGAGAGTAAGTACCTGGGCAGCAAATATACACAGCGGGAATTTGTCCTGGATCTGATCACTGAGGCACTGGACGCGGCTGAGGAGATCCCGGAAGCTTGCCAAGATGAGGGAGAGGAGGTGGAACTGGCAACGGCAGAGAGCGCCCTCGCAGCGGCAGAATTCGAGCCGGAAAAGCCAGGGAATAGAGCTGACTGGTGAACAGCCACCAGATAATGGACTGAGCAGCTTTTTGGTGCTTTGCTACAAACCCAGCAGATCTTGACAGGCATTTAAAACGTAGACCATAATGAATATGTCATATGAATAGTCTCTCGCCTCACTGACCCTGACCTGGATAAATATACCCACATTATAATATAGATGACAAAGCAGATCATACAGCATTTTTACAGCAAAATGGAGATGAGTTGTTATGGAGAAAACTGTCTAAATAAAAAATGGCCAGTCAGAAAAATCCGCTTATTCATTGTTTTGCGATGCAAATTTTGAGTGGACTCATTATATTTGTAGTTTGTATAAAAGTATAGTTTGTAGATTTGCGGATTTTTCATCTTGAAGACGCCCGCCTCTTATTGGGAAAATAAAAGTGGAGACGAGAGGCAGTGTGTAAGGTGCAGAGACAGATAAAGGGTGGACAAAAAAGTTTTGTCCAAATTTTCCCTAAATCCAATGGAACATATCTCAAACCAAGGGTTTTGGGTTATTTGAATCAAAAGTATCGCTAAGTATTGTTTAATATTTGGCCTTTTTAAATTGCATTGTGAACAATGATCAAAAATTTTTCCTTTAATTTAACAAAATTTCCTATTGACGTTCGTTGAAATTTTAGTTATTCTACAATAGAAAGGTTATTAAACCTGAAATTGAATTATTTGTGGAGTCAAACGAAGACGCACCATCGCGGGTATCGTGATAGGGTGTAGTCTTTGTTTTTTTATTCTCTTACAGGTTTAATAGCCCTACAAGATCTGCGTAGAGCTCGGAAACCAATCAATACAAAAGGAGAGAATTATGAAAAAAGCAAAGACTTGGTCTACAATCACCCTCGCAATGATCCCCATTTGTTTAGCAATCAACTATGTCGGTGCACAGATTGCGATCGCACTGAAGCTTCCCATGTACCTCGACGTCATCGGCAGTATTATGATGGGTGCTATCTGCGGACCGATCCCAGGTGTTGTTCTCGGCGCACTGTCCTCTGCGATTAACAGCCTCAGTGAACCCACTGCCATTGCCTACATCCCTGTTACCGTGGCTTGCGGCTTGGTTGCTGGCCTGCTGGGTAAAGCCGGATTCATGAAACAGCTCTGGAAGAGTCTAATTGCTGGATTTCTTTTGGCTGTTGCAGCCGTGGCAATCTCTTCTCCCATCACTGCTTTCCTGTATGGTGGCATTTCCGGCACTGGCAATGATGTGATTGTTCTGGGACTTCAGGCTGCTGGCATGGGGCTGCTACCCGCCACACTGATCGCTACCTTGATTACTGAGTTTTTTGATAAACTTCTTTCCTGCTGGGTGGTATTCTTTGTTGTCAAGGCGCTGTCTGACCGCCAGCTGTCCAAATTCCCTCTGGGCTATATCTACATGAGAACTGTTGATGAGGAAGAGGACTAGAGTGAAGGAAGATTTTTGCTCACCAAAGATGCCTATTTGAATCAGGCATTTATGTAATGGTGCAAGCGCCTCGCCGGAAGCGCATATGAACAGATGGCGGGGCGCTTTTATAAAATTTGCTGGATTTCACCTGCGGGAATCCTTAATGAAAGGATTCGTCGTATCGTATGGTATTTCCGCCTGAATATATCACAAAGGAGGCCGGGGAGTCACATGGACTTTACCGAGATTCATCAAAAAGTATCCTCATCCGATTGTGGAAAATTCTGGTTGGACCTGAACCCAATGACAAAACTTATCATGGTGTTGTGTGGCGTTGCGACATCTATTCTCCTGCCTGGGTTCGCCTTTGGCTTCGCATGGGCGATTCTCCTGCTGATCTTTGCCTCTACCTGCGGCAAGGGCAAGCAGATGGGAGCCGCCATGGTATTTATTTTTGTGGTATTCGTCATTGTTCTGGTGACGGCACGGGCATTTTTCTATGATGGAGACAGTCCAATCCTCTGGTCTGCCGGACGATTTTCTATCAAACTGCTTGGTATTTATCAAGGGCTTCGTTCCAGCAACATTATCCTTAGTTTCTCCAGTTCTCTGATCTTTTTCTACATGACCACCGAACCGGAGAATCTGATGCTGGAATTGGAAAAACACAAAATGTCTCCCCGTGCTACGTTCATCATTATGACCACGTTTCAGATGATTCCGCAGATGACCGAAAGCTCCAAAACTATTCAAAACGCACAAAAAGCCCGAGGTATTGAAAACGAAGGAAAACTCATTACGCGAGCCAAAGCGTTTTTGCCTATGCTTATGCCGCTGCTGCTGTCCGCCTTCACCATGGCGGAGGAAAAGACGTTAGCGCTGGAGACGCGCGGTTTCAATTGTAGCGCCCCCAAAACCCGTGTTCGGCTGGTACAGGACTCTAAAAAACAAAAAACCGTTCGCGTGGCTATGGTAGCTGTTACGGTTGTAGTTTGCCTGATCGGAGGTTATTTCAGATGGCTTGCATAGAGTTAAAGGATGTTTCCTACCGCTATCCTACCTCACCCAGAAAAAATCTGAAAAACATCAATCTCACAGTGGAAAGCGGAGAATTTATCGCTGTCATCGGCCGTAACGAAGCAGGAAAAACCACCCTGTGTAATGTGATCCGAGGCTTTGCTCCGCACTTTTATAGCGGTAAGATTTCTGGTTCTGTCACGGTAAATGGCAAGGACGTACTGAAAACTGAAATCGGTGATCTTTCAGGCGATGTTGGCTATGTGTTCCAGAATCCGTTTAATCAAAACAGCGGTGTCAAATCCACGGTTTATGAAGAAATATCTTACGGACTGGAAAATCTTGGCGTTCCGCGGGAGGAGATTTTCTTGCGCGTAGATCGGGTCATTGAACTGTTGGGCATCGGCTATCTAGCCGGTAAACATCCACTGAAGCTCTCTGGCGGCCAGTGTCAGCGGGTTGCGCTAGCATCCGTTATCGTTATGGAACCGGAAGTGCTCCTGATCGACGAGCCCACCAGTCAGTTGGATCCGAAGGGTACGGAGGATGTGTTTAAAATCATCCAGATGCTAAAAGAAAAAGGGAAAACCACCATTCTGGTGGAGCACAAGATTGATCGCATTGCAGAATATGCCGACCGTGTTCTGGTAATGGACGGCGGCCAGATTGTTATGGACGGCTCAGCACAGGAGATTCTCAGTGATCCCACACTACTGAACTACGGCATTAATGTTCCAGAGGTTTCCATGCTGGGGCTGAAGCTGCGCGAGTCAGGCTATGATTTGCCCCAGATCCCCATCACACTGGATCAGGCGGAAACTCTGATTGGAACACTGAGAGAGGGCAACTGACATGACTGCATTGGAATTAAAAAATGTTAAATTTGCCTATCCCAACGGCTTTGAGGCGCTGCATGGCATCAACCTGAAAATCGGACAGGGCGAAAAGGTTGCCATTATCGGAGAAAACGGCGCTGGAAAAACCACAATGGCCAAAATGACAAACGGTCTGCTGCGTCCAACCTCCGGCGAGGTATTGGTAGGTGAGCAACCCACAGTGAATAAAACCGTGGCCGCTATCTCTCGCCATGTCGGCTATGTGTTTCAAAATCCCGATGACCAGATCTGCAACCAGAGTATTTTTAAAGAAGTTTCCTATACTCTTCGATATAACAAAACCTATCCTCCTGATGAGATTCGGAAGCGGACAGAGGCCGCTCTGGACGTTGTGGGCATGAAAGGGATGGAGGAGGTCAATCCCTACGATATTTCTTTCTCCCACAGAAAATTTGTTACCATTGCGTCTGTCATCCTGCAGGATCCAGAAGTGGTTTGTTTGGATGAGCCTACAGCTGGACAGGACAAAGATTGCATGGATCGCCTGTCCAGCCTCATTGCGCTGCTGCACCAGCAGGGAAAGGCCGTTGTGACCATTACGCATGATATGAGCTTTGTGGTACAGAACTTTGACCGTGTGGTGGTCATGGCCCATGGTGACATCATTGCAGATGCAGAACCCCGTGAAATATTCTGGGATTTAGATGTGTTGAGGGAAGCGGCCTTAAGCCAGCCGTACACCAGTGCACTGGCGCACCGTTTAGGCCTGTCCGGCAACATTTTGACAGCGGAAGAATTTGTGGCGGCCATGCCAAATAAAGGAGCGATATGAAACATTTAAAGCTAGGGCTGGTACAGACTGGAGACCCACTAAAGCTTTGCACCGACCAATATAACGCATTCTGCGACGCCATGAAAGACGTGCTGGGCGTAGAACTGATTCAAAGTGAATGGGAAATCAACGGAGCTGAAGATGCGGAGCGTATAGCTACTGCTTTTGAGGCGCGTGCGGTAGACCTTACCGTTCTCATGTGCTGTTCTCTGGTGGGGGATGGCCGTGTAATCCAGCCCTTTATACGCTCCCATCAGGAGGTTGTGGTTTGGTGCCTGCCAGAACCGACGCGGGAAGGCCCCTTACTGCTCAACTCCATGACCTGTGCCAATCTGTATACCAGCAGCGCTACACAGATGAGCCGGGAAACTGGCGGCAAACGTGCTAAATGGATTTATGGTCTTGTGGAGGATCCCTTAATGATGCCCCGGCTTCTGTCTAGTATCCGCGCGATCCGAGCACGGAAGTCTATGCAGGGTGCCACACTGGTGCAGGTGGGTAAAACCGCAGAGGGCTTTATTAATCTGGGCTTTGACGCAGAGGCCATCCATGACAAGTCTGGTGTGAACGTCGTATTTTGTTCTCTGGAGGAAATCTTCCGCGATATGAACGCCGTTTCTGATGCAGACGCAACTGCTCTGGCGGGAACCATCGCCTGCGGCGCCAGGTGCTGCACGGCATCGCCGCAAGAGTTGGATGCTTCCGCACGCCTAATTCTGGCTGTTCGGCGGCTGAAAGAACGCTGTCAAGCCTCTGCTTTTGCGATTTCCTGCTGGCCAGAATTTCAAGATGATATGCACATTTCCACCTGTCTGGCCTTTGGTCGTCTGGGGGAGGAGGGCATCCCTGTTTCCTGCGAGGGTGACGTGCCTGGAGCTCTCTCTATGCTGCTTGCACGGGAACTGTCCGACTGCAAGCCCATGTTGATGGATATGGTAGCAATGGATGCCGAAGCAGACGTCATTTCTTTCTGGCACTGCGGCATGGGGCTCCCCTGCTACGCGGATAGCCAAGGATTTTCTGTTACCCAATATCCTGCGGATCCTCGCGTTTTTGAACTGCCGGGCGCATCTCTGGATATCAAATTTGCACCGCAGGACGTGACCATCCTACGGCTGGACGGGAAGTGCAGCCAACTGCTGGTCTGCGAAGCGCAGATTGTTCCTGGGCCTGACCGGGGCTATGACGGTGCCCGCGGCTGGTACTCTCACTTTACGATGGACGGCAAGGCGCTTTCCTGTGTGGACTTCCTGAACACCGTACTCAGCTACGGTGCTCCGCACCACTATGTGATCTGCCCGGGGCATATGGAAGCTGTTGCACGGGAATTTGCCGTTCGTCAGGGGTTGACTCTGGTGAAACCGGAGCCTTATACCGACGGATTGAGGTAATTGCAACATGGGATTTCCGTTTCGTAATCAGACTATGCGGGCCGTGGTGCAGCGCGGTGCGTTTCACTATCCGGTAGAGGATGTGCCCATTCCGGCACCTGGTCCCGGAGAAGCTCTTATTCAAATTGAGGCTGCTGGCATCTGCGCCGGTGACCGGGTCACGTATCAGGGACTGGCTCCATGGGGTATTGATGTAGGAGTTATTCCCGGGCACGAAAGTGTAGGTGTTGTTGTCGCCTTGGGTGACGGAGCTGGTGAGGCCATGGGCATCACACTCGGCGACCGGGTTACTGCGGAGGTGCAGATTCCCTGTGGTACCTGCCCCAGCTGCCGCAAGGGACTGTTCAACCTCTGTGAAGATCTCTCCGGGTTTCTGGAGGGCGGCATGGCGCAGTATATGTTGCTGCGGAAGGGGGCGTTGGTACATAAGGTACCCAAGTCCATTGATAAGATCTGTGCCGCTATGATTGAACCTCTTTCCTGCGGGGCTTATGCGGTGGAACGTGTGGGCGTAGAGATGAAGGACACGGTGGTGGTCTCCGGCATGGGCGCAATTGGACTGGCGGCGCTGCAATTTGCCAAGTTGCGCAATCCCATGCGGCTGATTGCGCTGGGAACCAATGAATACAATATGCGCCTTGCTGCAGAATATGGTGCCGATGCTGTGCTGAACGCCCGGGAACCGAATATCGTGGAGCAAATCCGCGCCTTGACAGATGGCCTGGGCTGCGATGTGTACATTGAGTGCGCTGGTGTTCCCGCTTCCGTGGAAACCGGTGTGGCGGCTCTGCGCAAACGAGGACGTATGATGATCTATGGGGTCTATACCGCTTTAGCCGCCATCGACCTTAATGAAATTGGCCAAAATAAGGAGTTGACCATCACAGGCGGCCATTTGAGCCCCGGTATGATGCCATATGTCATTGACTGTTTGGCGCGCGGCCGCATCCATCCGGAAAAGATGGTCACAGATATTCTTCCATTGGAAGATGTGGATGCTGCTATGAATATCCGAAAGACGAACCATCACAACATTAAAACCATTTTGATCCCGTAAGGTGCGGGGCAGATTAAGGAAGGAGGAGCGCCTTTTGGCGGATGGCTGGAAGGTGGTACATATGAAAATTGTCATTACAGCTCCCTTTGCCGCACAGCAGGTTGAAGAGTTGAAAGGCCAACACGAGGTCCTGTTTAGTCCTCAAGATGATAGCACTCCCTTACGTAGCGAGGAACAACTGCACTCCTTGTTGGCCGAGGAGCGGGCTGAAATTTTTATTACTGAATCTGACCGCGTCACTGCACAGGTTCTGGAAGGGCTAGACGATCTGAAACTGCTGTGTGTCTGCCGAACCGGACTGAATAATATTGACATTCCCGCCTGTACGGATCACGGCGTGGCGCTGGTTAATGCGCCGGGACGCAATGCCGCCGCTGTGGCGGATATGGTGATGGCACTCTTTATTGATATGTCTCGATTTCTCTTTGAGGGCGAGAAGCTGCTGCGTAGCGGTCAGTGGGATGAAGGCATTTATTACCGCCTTCGTGGGCATGAACTTTACGGCAATACTGTGGCCACCATTGGCTTCGGTGCCATTCCCAAGGAACTGGCCAAACGGATTTCCGGTTTCGGCATGAAGATGATCGCCTACGATCCCTATGTCAGTGCGGAGATCATGGCATCTTACGGGGTGGAAAAGGTCACACTGGAGGAGGCTTTCTCCGGAGGTGACTACGTGACGCTGCATCTCCCTGTCACAGAGCAGACTCGCCACATGGTAAACCGTGACCTGCTCAAGCTGATGAAGCCCAGTGCGTATTTTGTCAATGCGGCCCGTTCTGCTATTGTAGTGGAGGAAGATGTGCTGGAGCTTTTAGAAAAGCACCAGATTGCCGGTGCTGCCTTTGATGTGTATGAGGAAGAGCCGCTTGGTTTGGATAGCCGGTTTTTGAAGCTAGATCACACCATTTTGATTCCTCATCTAGGTGGTGCATCACTGGATGTTGTGGATAATCACTCTCGTATGATTACGACAGATATTGTGCGTTTTATCAGCGGTCAGAAACCGGAGCATCTGGTGAATCCCATGGTGCTTGGATGATGGGGGAGGAACTGATTCTTGCGGTGGATGCCGGAACCGGAGACTGTCGTGTTATCGCTTTTTCACTGGACGGGGCCGTCCGCTATATTGCCAAGCACGAGTGGATCTATGAAAAGGCGGAGGGGAATGTCTTTACCTTTGATGCTCGGCGCTGTTGGGCGGAAATTTTTGGAATGCTGAAAGAAACCGTTTCTCATTTGCCGGGTTGTTGTGTTATGGCTGTCACCACCGCCAGCCAACGGGATGGTATGGTCTTCCTAGACTGCCGGGATCGCGAGGTCTACTGCGCACCGAACATGGATCTGCGGGGAGCAGAGGTGTTGGACGAGTTGCAGCCTTTCAGAACAGAGATTCTAACGCGGACCGGGCTTCCCATTAGTGCACTGTTCGGCTTGCCTCGGATGGTATACCTCCGCAAGCATTCACCTGAGGTGTATGCGGATATACGCTGTGTTATGATGCTGTGTGACTGGATTGCATGGCGGCTCAGCGGTGAAAAACGAAGTGAACGGGCGGCGGCCAGCTCATCCCAGATGCTGAATCTGGAGCAGGGAGAGTATGACACAGAGCTGATGCAGCGACTGGGTCTTCACACGGATATCTTTCCCCGGTGCAGTGCTGGAACGGAGGTCATTGGCCAGCTGCGACCAGAGATAGCCGCAGAACTGGGAATCTCCTATCCTGTGCCAGTACTGATCGGCGGAGGAGACACGCAATGTGGCGCTGTTGGTATGAAAGCCCTGCGTCCCGGCGATGTGGGTGCCGTGGGCGGCACCACAACGCCTGTGCTGGCCGTATTGGACCATCCGCATGTTGATCGCGACGGGCATGTCTACACAGCCTGCAGCGCTTTGAAAAACCAGTGGATTCTGGAGTCATGTGCTGACAGCACTGGCTTGTCTTTACGCTGGGTGCGGAACCTGTTTCTCACGCCTGAGGCAAGCTTTGCAGACATGGAGGCAGAGGCTATGCAGGTGCGGCCGGGCTGCGACGGAATGTCTGCCTATATTGGCGTGGGTATCCGAGATGAGGATCGGGGCCTCAATTGGGGAGGTTTCTGTTTCCCGGTTCCCTGGAATGTTAGCGATTATACCCGAGCGCACTTTTTCCGCTCTGCCTTTGAGACCAATGCCTTTGGCGTTATGGCCAATCTAGAGGTTTTGCAGCGCAAAGGCATTGCACTGCCGGAACAGCTGCACGTCTGTGGCGGACAGAGCCACAGTGGGCTTTGGCCCCAGATTCTGGCAGATACTGTACAGATCCCAGTTCAAACCTATCAAACCACAGAGTGCACAGCTTTAGGAGCTGCCGCTATGGCAGCCTTTGGTACGGGTGTTTACCGTTCGCTGACAGAGGCGGTGAGTGCTTTTTCTGCAGAAGGAACGCTCTACCGCCCTGATGCAGGCTCACCCTATCCGGAAATTTATGCTGCGTGGCTGCGATTGCACCGGCATATGATCGCATTTTAACTAATTTGACGCTAAAAGGAGAATGCAACCATGATGATGGAAGAAGAACGCAGACAAATTGTAGAAGTCGGCAAGCTGCTCTACGACCGCGGTCTTGTGCAGATGAGCGGCGGCAATATCAGTATCATTGACCGCAAGGCAAACCTTGTGGCCATCAAGCCCAGCGGTGCTCAGTATATCCATATGAAGCCCGAGGATATCATCATTGTGGATATGGATGGCAATGTCGTAGAAGGCAACAAAAAACCATCGATTGAAACGTTTATGCACCTGGGCATCTATAAGAAGCGCCTAGAAATCAACGCAGTGGTTCACTGTCATCCTGTTCACGCAGTGGCATGGAGTTTGAAGCACACCTATCTGCCTAGCGTTATCGCAGCGCAGTGGGCGCTTAAGGGGGCTGTGAAGGTGGCACCCTACGAAGGGGCCGGCACCACCGGTCTTGCAGACAGCGCGGTCAAGGCAATCGGTCAGGATGGCTACGGTTGTATTCTTCAGGCTCATGGTGTCATTTGCGGCAGCCCCTATGACGTGTTCCACGCCTGCGAACTGTGCTACACGATTGAGGATGCCTGCCAGATCGCTGAACTCTGCGGGAGTACATCGGGCGGCGAAATGTTTACCATCGACCGCCAGCTGGGTGAGGAAGGTGGCTATGACGGCCTTGAAAAGCTCCGCCGCTATGCAGAAAACTGATTGATTCTTTCTGGAAAAGGGGTGTTTTGATGAATCGATGGACTTCCCCCAAACCCTCTGTTGAGGAATTACTTCGTGGCTGCGACAGTGTCCTCATTGCCGGCTGCGGCGGTGGCGGTGACCTAGTACAAAGCGTTTCTATAATGAATTACGCCAAAACACTGGGGGTTAAGCACATCGCTTTGGCCACGATTTCCGTGAACTGGTGGGGCACCTTTGCTGATGGATGTGAGGTATTCGATCTGGGCTGGTTTCAGCCTTCCGAACGACTCAACGAGAATTTGGTTCGCATTTTGCCGGAAACTAGGCTTGTTGGTGGTATGGGTGCTGGCAATCCTACTTATGAAATTGCCATGGCGCAAACCTTTGATGTGCCGATTTACGGGATCAGTCTGCGCAACGGTTTGCCCGGTGTCAAGCATGCACTGGAAATCATTGCGAAAGAGCACGACTGCCAGCTTTTTATCTCTGCGGACATTGGTTCCGATACCTTCTTTACAGGCGAGGAAACACAGGTCTGCTCTCCCTTGATTGACGCATTCAGTGTCATCTGTGCCTCTGAAATGAGCATCCCAGGTGTGTATGCCCTGAACGGCTATGGTGGTGATGCGGAGATGCATATAGCGCATTTGAATCGCAATGTGGGAGAATGTATGCGCCGGGGCGGATTTCTGGGCGCAAGCGGCCTGACCCAGAAAGATGTCTTAGATCTTCAGAAAATTTTTGATATTATTGGACCTGATGATGTAGAACAATGGCCGCAACGGGCTGCTAAGGGCGAATTAGGTGTTTTTTATTGCAAGCGTCTGTGGGGCGTGGAACGGATCCCTGCTGCTGCAGTTACCTTCTTCTTTGACCCAGATGTAGTTTGTGCCATGAATCCAGCCATTCAGGCCTGCATGGACACAAAAACGCTTCAGGAGGCAGAGGATGCCATCTGGAGCCAGTGCGGCATTCTGTCGGAAACTCGACTGGCGATGGACCTACCCTATCCTATGCCGCCGCAGGTGCCGGATCAGCCGTGAGGAGGGCGTTACCCATATGACCTTGCAGGAGTTTATCTCAGGGATGCCCAAGGCAGAAAATCACATTCACCAAGACGGGGCCACCTCTCCGGAAAGTGCATTGTATCTTGCAGAACGGCATGGGATGACGCTTCCCTTTTCCACTCCGGAGGAGGCAGCCCAACGGTTCCAATACCGGAATCTCGGTGATTTCATTCGCATGATTGACGCTACCAATGCCGTCATTCAGGATGAGGAGGACATTGCCTATCTGGTTACAGAGCTGGGGAGAGATGCCGCTACGCAAAACATTCGCTATCGCGAAGTAATGCTTTCCTGCGACTTTCATGAGCGCACCGGCATCTCGCTGGATGCGCAGATGCGGGGCTTTATTCAAGGCCGTGAAGCGGCCAAAACTCAGTTTGGCGTAGAATTTGCGTGTATCCCAGAATTGGATCGCACCAGCCCGCCAGAGAGGAATCTCTCTCTTGTCAATCGGCTAGAGCCATGGCGAAAGGATGCCAACATCGTGGCTGTGGGACTCGACAGCGCCGAAGCCGGATATCCGGCGCACCGGCATAAGGAAGCTTTCCGGCGGGCCAGGGAACTGGGCTATTACTTGACTGCCCACGCAGGCGAGGCCTATGGTCCTGTGAGCATATGGGATTCGCTGGATGAAGCTGGCTGCGGCCGGATTGATCACGGTGTCCGTGCGGTTGAGGATCCTGAACTGGTGAATCGGCTGGCGAGAGACCACATTTTTCTGACAGTCTGTCCCCTCAGCAACCTTGCACTGAAGGTGTTCCCCGATATGGAGCACCACAGCATTAAGCAATTGATGGATGCTGGCGTTCCTGTCAGCATCAATTCCGACGATCCACCGTTTTTTTGTGGAGATCTGAATGAGAATTACGAAGCGGTGGTGCGCACGTTCCGTCTGGCCAAGCCGGAACTGCACGCACTTGCCAAAAGCGCATTTACCAATTCCTATGCGCCGCAGACTATGGTGAATGGCTGGATACAGGAATTGGATGACTATTTTTCTGAAAACGATTTTATTCTCTGAATCACAAGGTGTATCCCAAAAGGGATATAGCAGGAAATAGGAGGAAACGTCTTGAGTGCCATATTAAAAGAAAAGACGCCCGGCGTTGCTGTTCTGGCCTATGGGTATGAAGCCGTGGCCCGTGGCGCACTAGAAGCAGACGTAAAGGTTGTGGCAGGTTTCCCCGGAACCCCCAGTTCCGGTTGCTTGGAGGCCTTGACCACAGTAGCCAAAGACGAGAATATCCATGTGGAGTGGGCTACCAACGAACGCGTGGCGCTGGAGGTAGCTTGGGGGGCAGCCATGGATGGTCAGCGTAGTCTATGCACTATGAATCATCTGGGTATGAACGTGGTCATGGATTGTCTAAAATATAGCAACAACTATGGTGTTACCGGAGGCATGGTGGTATTCGCAGGTGACGATGTGGGTGCCAATACCTCTGCTATTGAATCGGACTCCCGTGTGTTGGCTACGGCGGCAGATGTCCCCGTGCTCTGTCCCTCTACTGCTCAAGAAGCCAAGGAGATGACCAAATACGCCTTTGAACTCTCCGAAGAGCTTGGCTGTCCCGTGGTGGTGCGCAGTGTGTGTCAGCTGATGATGGCGCAGACGGTTGTGTCGGTAGATGCGCGGGAAACGGTGCCCCATAAGAGCGAGTTCGCGCCCAACCCCCGGCGGGTCGTTATGTTTGAGCCGGGCACCATGTCTGCTGTGACCATCCACCGCTTCATTCACAAGAATCTGGAAAAGTGCCGGGCAATTCTGACGCAGAAGGACTACGATTATGCAGAGGACGGCGAGGGACGCATCGGACTGGTGTGCTGCGGTGTAAGCTACAGTCTGACTCAGGCGGCTATGCTGCGTAGCGGGATTTCAGCTCCAGTGTTAAAGCTCAGTTGTGTCAATCCCATGAACGAAGATCTGATTGTCTCTTTTGCTCAGAAAGTGGATGCTCTTCTGATCATTGAGGAAGGGGAAGCGTTTGTTGAGGAGCGCATTATGGCGCTGCTGGAACGCCGCGGCTTGTCCACAAAGATTTGCGGCCGCATCAGTAAGGACATTCCCTATGGCGGTGAGCTGTTCACAGGCGACATCGAGCGCCTGCTACGTAAGGTTCTGCGCGGGGAGGATTATGATCCCACTGCCGGAAGCGCCCAGCCCTTCCTGTCGGAGCGAAATCTCACTCTCTGTGGCGGCTGCGGTCACATGGGTGTGTTCTATGCGATTCGGAAGACAATGGATACCTATAACGGCGGCAAGTATATTGCCTTTGCCGATGCGGGTTGCTCTTTCATGGGCATTCTGACTCCTGCAAAGAGCATCACCTCCGCCACTAACATGGGTGGTTGCATCAGCTTTGCCAGTGGTGCGGCTGATGCCGGAAGCGAGGTCCCCGTGCTGGCCTTGTGCGGTGATGGCGGTTTCCTGCATGGTGGATTTTCTGGGCTGGTCAATGCCGTGTTCAACAAGTCTAATCTGGTCATCTTGTTGCTGGATAACAGCACACTGGGCAACACTGGTCTGCAACCTACCGGTTGTACCGGCAGAAATACCGTGGGTGACGCTGTGCCTAAAGTGAACCTGGAGGAGCTGTGCCGGAGCGTAGGCGTCCCATATGTAGACAGTGTGGATCCCCTCCAGCTTTCCGACACCATGGATGCTATCCGTAAGGCACTGGATGCGCCCAAGCCTGCTGTGATTGTGACCCGCCAGCCCTGCGTAATCAGCCGCCTGAAGGCTGAGCAAAAGGCCGGACTTCCCAGACGGACTGCTGTGGTGGATGCGGCGAAATGCCGGCGCTGCGGCACCTGCGGCGATCTCTTCTGCTCCGCGGTTGTTCGCTCTCAAGTAGATCAAACCACTATTCGCTCGGACCTCTGTTCCGCCTGCGGTATGTGTGTGGAGCTCTGTGAGAACGGAGCAATTTCTCTTGTGGAGGTGGGAAAATGAGCGCTTTCTATCTCCGTATAGCCGGTATCGGCGGTCAGGGTAGTGTCCATCTGGCCAAAACGCTGGCACAAGCGGCTGTTGCTTGTGGAACCACTGTCAGCATGTTCGAGCGTCCCCGCTCTGCCATGCGTCTAGGTCCCATCACCTGTGATCTCTGCTTCAATGCGCCTGCGTTTTCCCCCTTAATTGTTCCAGGGGAGGCAGATGCTGTGCTGGGAATGGAGCCACTGGACGGAGTGATGAACGCCGCGTACTATCTCAAAGAAGGGGGCATGCTTTTGTTGCAGGCACAGACCACCCCTACCATTGACGAGGTTGTTCTCGTTATGACAGACCCCCGCCGCGAGGAGTGGAAGCAACAGCTTGCACAGCGCGGTGCCGAAATCCTGACGATTCATCCAGAGGGCGAGGATATGCGGGGCAGGAACTACTATATGCTGGGTGCGCTGCTGCGGGCATGTCCCCAACTACCTGTAACGGTGGACGCGGTGGAGCAGCAGCTTAGTGCACAGCCTGCCAATCTGGAACTGTTCCGCAAAGGATTTCACGCTGACATCAACGGATAAACAGAGTCCTTCTGCGCACCGCAAAACGCTGTGCGAGGGGGACTTTCAGGAGGAAAGAGTATGGCAAAGCTGCACGAGGTACACCAGTCCCGTCAGCGGATTCACGTCATGGAAAAAATGAATGGCTGTGCAATATATGGGGCAGATTTGCATCTGCCCCATATGCTCTATGCAAAAGGGGTCGTAACTGGCTGCCCATATGGGGAGATTCGTGCGATTCACACGGAGGAGGCGTTGAATATCCCTGGCGTGCGTGGTGTTTACACGGCTGAAGATATTCCGGGGCACAATGGTTTCGGTGCCTTCTGCAAGGATGAGCCAATTCTTGCGGAACGGTATGTCAAATTTGCGGGAGATGTAGTAGCTGTGGTCGTAGCAGACTCCCCGGTCCTTGCGGAGCAGGGAGCTAAAGCTGTCCGTGTGGAGCTAACACCATTAAAGCCGGTTCTCACGGTGGAGGAGGCTTTATCTGGAGAAATCGTTATCAACCCAGCCTATCCTGATAACCTCTGCGCCTCGCAACATCTAATCAAGGGAGATGCTGCTGCAGCGTTAGCCCAAGCGGAGGTGGTTGTGGAGGAAACTTATGAAACCGCATGGGTAGAGCACGCCTATCTAGAGCCGGAGGCTGTTGTTGTGTTGCCGCTTGAGGGTGGCGGACTTGAAATGCGTGGCTCCACGCAAAACCCCTTCTTCAATCGAAATGTCATCTGTGAAGCCCTCTGCTTGACAGAAAAACAGGTGGTCATTCACCCTGATACGCTTGGCGGCAGCTTCGGCGGAAAGTGTGAACAGATTTCCGCTATGGCGGTTCGTGCCGGAATCGCGGCTCTGCGGCTGAATCGACCCGTCAGCTATGTGTTCACTCGTGAGGAATCTATTCAGCAGAGCCATAAGCGCCACGGTATTCGCACACATATTCGTCTGGGTGCGGATCATACAGGGATCCTGACGGCATTGGAGGCCAGAGCTGTGATGGACGGCGGAGCCTATGTCAACGAAAGCCCCATCGTCACTTGGAAATCCACCAATTGTGGGGCTGGCCCTTATCGTTTTCCTGCTGTCTACTATGAAAACAAGGCCGTTATGACCAACAATATGGTCTGCGGTGCCATGCGTGGTTTTGGAACTCCGCAGGCGATTTTTGCACTGGAAAGCGCTATGAATGAGCTGGCGCAGCGGCTACACATGAATCCTTTAGAGCTGCGGCGCAAAAACTTCCTGCGGAGAGGTGATACTACCGCCAGCGGGCAGCTTCTACAGGGGCATGTGGTCAGTATAAACACGGTTGCCCAGCGTGTTGCGCAGACCATTAGGTTTGATGAAAAATTTGAAACTTACTCCCACCAGACTGGCTCTATCCGACGGGGAGTCGGCATTGCATGCTCGATACGTGGTGTCAGCTTTGGTGCGGATTCCGAGGACGTTGGTAGAGCTAGACTTACCGTTTTGCCGGATGGCCGCGTGGAGGTGCGCTGTCCTATGATGGAAATGGGACAGGGGGCGGAAACGGTTCTGACGCAAATCTGCGCAGATGGCCTGCAGATCCCTCTGGAGCAGGTAAACTGGTGTCAGCCGGAAACAGCGCATTCCCCAGACACCGGTCCTGCCGGTGCTAGCCGTGGCACCTTTATCGGTGGAAATTCCATTTTGATGGCTATTGCTGCGCTAAAGGGGCAAATTGCTGCCTGTCTGTGTGTGAATAGCGACACGGTTTCCTTTTCTCACGGCAGAGTCTTTGTAGAGGAGCATCCGTATTCATGGGCGAAAATCGCCAGGCTCCTGTCTGCGCACGGCTGCCAAGATGCCGCTGCTATGTACAAAGTTCCTGATGCCAAATGGGACAATAACAGCTGTCAGGGCGATGCCTTTATCTCCTATGTTTATTCCTGCCACGCGGCGGAGGTGGAAGTAGATACCGACACCGGACAGGTCAAGGTTTTGCAGATGGTGGGCTGCCATGATGCCGGGCGGATTATCAATCCCCAGATGGCCGCGGGACAGGTCACCGGCGGCATGGTTATGGGCATTGGAATGGCACTGACAGAGGCGGTAGAGACTGATCCGAAAAACGGTATTATTCGGTCGGACAATTTTGATAGCTACATTCTGCCAACCGCCCGTGATGCCTGCAGAATGACGGTGTTCTTTGAGGAAAACCCTGACAATTGTGGCCCTTTCGGTGGAAAGAGCCTTGGAGAACCAGCCATGGAACCGGCACCGGCCGCTGTCAGCGGTGCTGTGAACATGGCGCTTGGCAGTGCCGGAGCCCTGCGAAGAATTCCTACCACCTTGGAGGATGTGTTTTTTGCGGCACATCCTGAATATAAGGGGGATGCTTGATGAATTTTTGTTCCTATCATCGGCCCACATCCTTGACGGAGCTGTACCTCCTGCTGGAACGGGAGAGGAATACGCCCTTGTTTCTATCAGGTGGCACGGATATTCTGGTACAGGATAGGGCAAACGGCAAATATGTCGGTAGAGCCGTCTATGATCTGACTGCACTGCCGGAACTGAAGGAGATTCGCCGGAATGATGACACCCTCTTGATCGGCGGCGAAGTTACCCACAGTGCTGTTGCCAATTCTCCGCTGGTGTGTCAGCTGGCCGGACCTCTGGCCGCTGCCTGTGGCATGGTGGGCGCGGTACAGCTGCGGAACCGGGCCACGCTTGGTGGAAACATTGCCAATGCCTCACCTGCTGGGGACTCTCTGGGGCCTTTGGCGGCATTGGATGCCGTAATCTGCACGGACTATCTTGGCTCTATGCGGCAGATTCCCATTACGGAATTGATCGAAGCCCCCGGCATACTGCGTCTCGACCAGAGAGAGTTTATCCGAGATATTCGGATTCCGGCACTCCCGGCGGATGCACAGTGGCGGTTTCGAAAAATCGGCCGCCGAGAGGCTTTGGCTATTTCCCGGTTGACACTGACACTGGTGTTGCGGCTGGCAGAGGACCTTAGCATCTCCGATTTTCGGGCTGCTGTAGGTGCAGTGTTCCCCCGGCCAATGCGATTTCCTGTCGTTGAGGGACAATTCATTGGTCGGATACTGACAGAGGACACTTGTTGCGAAATGGCAGAGGCAATTTCTGCAAAGATACCAGAAATCACGGGAATGAGAGCATCTACTCGCTATAAGCAACCGGTTACCAAACTGGTATGCAAGCGACTTCTCATGGAAATGGAGGTATTTTCTTGAACAGAATTCCAATCCACTGCAAAATCAACGGAGAACATTTGGAACTGATGGTGGATCCCAACCAGAGGGCGCTGGATGTTCTTCGCGATCAGTTGCGGCTGACGGGGACTAAAGAGGGTTGCGGTGTAGGTGAGTGCGGCGCTTGCACCATCCTTTGCGGCGGTCTTGCAGTCAATTCCTGCCTGATGCCCGCTGTCCAGATGGACAGAGAAGACATTTGGACAGCTGAGGGTCTTGCTCAGCTGGAAATCGGACAACAACTGCAGAGAGCATTCTCTGAAAACGGTGCGGTGCAGTGCGGCTTCTGCACGCCAGGTATGTTAATGTCTGCATATGCACTGCTGCTGAAAAATCCTAAGCCGGACGAAGAGGAAATCCGCACAGCTCTCTCGGGAAATCTTTGCCGCTGTACTGGATATGATCCTATCATCAAAGCAATCCAATGTGTCAGTACATGGAGAGAAAATGAAGGAACCACACTTTCTGAACGGGGGTAGCAAATACGAACAAATTTTTGGGATTTATCCGATTTGCTGCTCCTGTTTTGGCCCAGAATATCTTTAATTGCGGATGCTTTTCGTTGTGCTACATGCGCCAGTGCAGAAACAGGACACGATGAATAAGTAGTTATATCTCAGATTGACTTGTTCGGGTGGATCGTATCAATATCTGTGAGGATCAGTGCCGCTATTCCCCAAAAATCGATCAAATGCTGGAACGCATTAGTATTGGACCCGGCCCGAATAATCGTAATATTTCTGCACGTTCAACAGTACATAGGGTGTGGGTATGGACGGTTCCATTTTCTGCCGGGATTTTCCCTGGCAATCATTTAGAGGGCGCTGGAAAGCTGAAGGCTTCTGTATAAATAATCAAGCATCTCCCAGGTAGAACTGTGTATGACGAAAATTTCTGTAGTTACCGCGGTTGCGCGGGGCCACAGCTCACAAAACTGCACTTGGTAAAATGCAATGAACAAGTTGGTAACGCTAAATGGATAATAGGCAGACTACTATCGGAAAAATCCCCGGGGGCATTGCAGCGCA
>ENA-ORMO01001097-ORMO01001097.1-human-gut-metagenome-genome-assembly--contig:-NODE-1097-length-32227-cov-7.906161_pt1 | contig 32227 bp, 46 predicted proteins | sample MGYA00242106_ERZ509001 | MGnify/ENA primary metagenome ERZ509001 (study PRJEB26280, sample SAMEA2338736) | human gut metagenome | biome: human gut; feature: human-associated habitat; material: faeces...
GTACCAGCCGGTATGAAATTGCTGAATATCTGGGTGTGTCAGAAGATACCTTGGCAGAAGCTCTGGAATACTATCGTCAGATTTACGGGGAAGGTGTAATGGTAGACAACTATCTGGTTAGATTTGAGCCAACACTACAGGTTTATGAATATTTTCCTGTAGTATCCCCTTGAAGGAAAGAAGGTATGGAGGTTTTATTATGGGTAAGGAAATGTTGCATAATCTAATTGATATGATTTCTGATTCAGATACAGAAACTATTTATCAGGTGTTGCTCAAATTCATTCCGTCAGAGCGTCCGACCAATGATGAATTGAAGGCACTCGCCCAAGCCAACGAAAGTATCAAACATGATGGAACTATATCTCTGGAAAATATTGACTGAAACTAATCAAAAATAATAAATCTGAGGACGGAGCAGGCAGCCGTCAAGCCCTTGTGGTTTTAAAAGAGATGTGTGAGTTCCACTCTACCTGTTTTATTATTAAAATTTACTGTTAATATCCCATATAGTTAAAAGGAGGTTCCTATGTTACTCAAAAAAGAACTCTATACTTCCGATGATTACTGGAATCTTCCAGAAGGAGAACGCGCCGAACTGATTGACGGCCAGTTCTATGCGATGGCACCGCCCAGCCGGATTCATCAGGATTTGGTAATGGAGGTATCGGCCACTCTCAGAAACTATATTAAGGCTCATGGCGGAGATTGCAAGGTCTATCCCGCTCCCTTTGCCGTCAATCTGGATGCAGAGGATAAGAACTGGGTGGAACCGGATATTTCCGTTATCTGCGATAAAACGAAACTGACAGACCGTGGTTGTTCCGGAGCTCCGGATCTGATTGTGGAAATTGTATCTCCTTCCAGCCGGAAAATGGACTATGTTTGGAAAGCCGGACTTTATATGGACGCCGGTGTCCGTGAATACTGGATCGTTGATCCGGTAAAAAGCTGTACTACCAAATACTATTTTGAGGAGGACAGCGCTCCCGTTATCATCCCGTTCTCTGAAGAACTTAAAGCCGAGATTTACCAGAAACAGCTTTCTTTCCGCATCGCAGATTTGCTTAAATAAAAACAGTAAAAAAAGTTGTTTTAGATGTTGAAATATTTATATATTTATTGTAGTATACTTATACAGAGCGAACCATATTAATTATGGTTGAAAAGCACTCATATAAGTATGTTGCTTATATGGGTGCTTTTTAATTTATTGGTCAAACATGAAAAGCCGCCCAGTGCTACCAACACCGAACGGCTTCCCATAGATTTTCTCTTGCCAAACACTCCAGCTATGATAAATCCAGCTTGAACACCTGAATTATATCATTTCCGGAGCGTCCTGGCAAGGGGCGTTATTTTTATACCCAAAATTACATAGACTGTACCATCACAGCCTATCCCTCGTAAAAAGGAGATGATACCCATGCTCACAGGAGCAGCCTACATCCGTGTCAGCACAGATGATCAGCTGGATTTAAGTCCTGACTCCCAGCTGGATGAGATCAAAAAGTACGCCAAACAGAATGATATTATTCTGACCTCTGATTATATTTTCATGGAAAAGGAGGGCCGCAGCGGAAAGAAAGCTGATAACCGTCCGGAATTTCAGCGGATGATCGCCACCGCTAAAGAAAAGCCGAAACCCTTTGACGTAATCCTTCTGTGGAAGTTCTCCCGGTTTGCCAGAAACCAGGACGAAAGCACCTTTTACAAAGGGATGCTGCGGAAAAAACTGGGAATCAACGTCGTCAGCATTTCGGAGCCTATTATGGACGGAATGTACGGCCGCCTGATTGAAATGATTATTGAATGGCAGGACGAGTTCTATTCTTACAATCTGGGCATGGAAGTCAACCGCGGCATGACAAAAAAGGCTGAGTTAAACGGTTATCAGACCTCCCCCTGCCTGGGCTACGCAGCTGTCGGAGGCGGCCGTCCCTTTGTAATTGTAGAGGAGGAATACAAAACAGTAGAGTCCATCTTCCAGATGTACGCTGTAGAGCGGCTGGATAAGACTGCCATTGCCCGCCGTTTAAATGCCAGAGGACTTCTCACCAAACGGGGCAATCCCTTTGACCAGAGGGCCGTGGAACGAATTCTGAAAAACCCTTTTTACATAGGCACCGTTGAATGGAAAGGTATTTCCTTCCACGGTTCCCATGAGGTAAGAAAAAGCGTTGCCGACCTGTTTCCCATCTGCCAGGAACGGCTGGAAAAGGAATTTCGGCCTGTAAAGCGCCGGAACGTATCCACCTGCCGGCATTGGGCCTCAGGGCTTTTAAAATGTTCTGTCTGCGGTGCCACTCTGTCCTACAACGGGGGAGGCAGCACCCGGCCGGATGCCGTTTTCTCCTGCTGGAAATATGCCAAAGGACTGCACCGCCAGTCCTGTTCCGTTACTGTAGCCAAGGTAGAGCGGACCATTATCCGCTCCCTGGATGAAATACTCCAGACAGGGCACTTTGAATATGAATACATCCCAAAGTCTCCCTCCCAGGATACAATAGGACAGCAGGAGGCGCTGAAGGAGCAGCTGGAACGGATTTCTCAAAAGGAAGAACGAATCAGAGCTGCCTATGAAAACGGGATTGACACACTGGAGGAATATAAGGAAAACCGTACACGCCTTCGCAGAGAACGGGAAGATCTTGAAAAAGAATTGTCCTCCATTCTCACCCAGGCGGAAAGAGAGACAGAAAAGCCTGTCCCCTCACAGAAAGAACTCCTTGACCGCGTTCATACTGTGCGGGATCTGCTTACCTCCAATGCCGTAGATTTTGAAACAAAGGGGAATGCGCTTCGCAGCATCCTGAAGTATATTGTATTTGACCGCAGCCGGGATCATTTTGAGTTTCACTATTATGTCTGACTGTATTTAAAAAAACTGTGCTGCTGTTTAAAAAGTCTTTTCAGAGACTTCTGCCGCCCTGTCTGGCGCTTTTTTCTTTATCGCCCGGATACTTTTCCATGATAAGGTTTAAGTCTCTGGAAACCTGTAAAATCAAGGTTTTATGGCCTATAATCTGTTATTGACATCCGGCCCGCCGGATGTCAGTAACAGATTAGGAATAAATCTATTACTGAAGGAGGAATTTCTATGACACTGAAAGAACTATTTACCTGGTATGTCACTGATATGAGAGACGGTCTTTTAGAGCCCCACAGCGCATCCACGGCTGAAGAAAGGCTGGTAGAACTAATCCAGAAGCAGGCAGACAAGGAAGCATTAGAAGAGCTTCTAATCTCTGTCCTGGCTGACTGGGAAGAGTACGGCTTCCGGGGAGGATTTACTCTGGCACGGGAGTTGTTATTTGCCAAGTAGGCCTCATTGGACGGGCGGCAGGAAAAGCCTGCCGTCCGTTTCACCACTATTTGTATTCTGATTATATCACATATCTGTGTTCTTCAAAATCATATTTTTTTGCAATCTTAAGTACGCCTCTCCCATCCGTCACCATACACTGTCCCTCATGGATGCCAGGCTCTGGGCAGAGGAAGAACCTCTCTCCTGCCGGGTCTGTCTGATAACCGGTCAGCATGTAGCCGGCATCGTCAAACAGGTACCAGCCAGATGTGCCGCCGGTTGCTTCGGTCAGCCAGTACCAGCCGTTTCTGGCGTAGGAACCATCCTTAAACTGGTACCACCAGCGCACCCCATCAGCGGCCTGGATGAAGCCCTGAGAATATTCCTTCGGCAGCGTCTCCTCTGGCTCCTTCTTTGCGATTGCCGCTTGGAAGGCGTCCCAGGTGTAGGCAGTATGGTTGTAAACGTAAGGGTTCGGGCAGATCTTCCCTGTCACATCATAGTGACGGATCACATGGTCTGCCGGAACGCCGTACTTCTCCATCAGTTCCCTGGTCAGCATGGCAGCTGCCTGAACCGTGGCCTCCTCAAAGTACCAGTCCCGGCTCTCTGCCGACTGGCTGCCTTTGTTTCTCACACAGAGTTCAATTCCAATACTGTTGGAGTTGCGGCACTCCGGATGCCGATATGACTTTGCCCCGCAGTGCCAGGCAATATCCCCATCCTCTACGCTCTGCCAGATTTCTCCATTAAACCCTACATAGTAATGGGCGCTGGCGCCGATATACTTGCTGGCGTAATACCGGCAGTTGGCCTCCGCCTCGCCGGTGGCCCCGACATAATGAATCACGATATATTGGATACGGCTGGTATCGCCCAGACGGTTAAGGTTGTATGGAGTCAATAATTTGTTAATCTGCATCGTCAATCCCCTCCTTTCCGGGAGGCCATAAGGCCTCCCTTTGCAAGTTTCGACGTCGCAACTATTTCTTTAGAGATTACTTAATAAAACATTTTCTATATATGCAGATACTCTCCTATATCCTGCTTCATTTAAATGGACAGGGTCTGTGTCATAGTATTTTTTACATAATGTTGTGACAGATGGAGGTATCTGAGCATTTTTGGTTAAATCAATTACGGGAACACCAAATTTTTCACAAACTTTACGGAGTGCATCATAATACTGCAACTGAACTTCTGGCGCTGGAATGGTTTCAATTTTTGCTATGAGCGGCCCGGTTATGAAAAATATACGCGTTGTAGGATAACTGTCGAAGATGTACCAAAACATTGTATCTAATGCACTGCAAACAGTGTCCAAATTATTGAGCGGTTCTGTATTATCCAGTGCAGGAGTTCCTAATTCTTTTGAATCTAAAAAATCATTACCTCCGCCGTTTACAATCACTATGTCCGGCGTAACGCCTGAATTTTGACTTTTCCACTCCATTATTTGCGCCCCAATTTCGCCGTCAATTAGATGCTTTCCATCTTTGCCGAGATTGATCACTGTCGCAGTAGGATGATTTTCCTTAATACAATTTGCAAAACCTCCGTCCCATTTTCCGCCTTGCATTAAGGAATCTCCCATCATTAAGACCAATTTCCCTGATAGCTTATCCACCATTTCCCCAGAAGGTCCAGGAGGGCCTTGTGGACCCCGCGGACCTTCTGGGCCAGGCGTCAATTCCATGTCCCTCAAACCGTTTTCAAGCTTATTTAATTTTTCTGCTGTAATGAGATCTCCATTTTTCCACACAGTAGGATTATAGCTCATTAGTTAATACACTTCCTTTCCAGGCTATTCAGTCATATCTCCTTCTGCTGCCGGGCCTGTGGGGGTGTTACCTTTTTCCTCTGCCCCTGGGCCGACTGGAGTGTTACCCTGTCCTTCCAGTCCGGGACCGACTGGAGTATTTCCCTTTCCCTCCAGTGCCGGACCCTCGGCCGGACCGTCACAGCTGCAGGCTCCGGCCATCTCCGCTGTGATGTGGGTGCCTGGCGCCTCCTGATTAAAGGTTCCGTCCTGGTGTAATTCGCAGTGATTTTTCTTGCTCATAATGAGTCCTCCTTAAAATTGATATTTGAAAAGGCCGTCCCGGATGGACAGCCTTTGTCATACTGGTTTAGTTTGAATCGTTTTTTTTGCCCCGGTTCACCCGCCGAAGCTGCGGGAGATGAATGGATCACCTCCTCTCCTGTTTATCCTTATATCCAGTCCGCTCCCAGATCTCTTTCAGCCGCTCCCATCCGTCCATAGATACCAGCGCTACAATAAACGCTGCCAGAATACAGGCAAATATCATATACCACTCAATCGGCTGCTTCATCCACGCCATAACTGCCACCAGAACAGTCGGACAAAGGATCAGGCTCAGAACAATCACCACCGCCGAAGTAGGCAGTTTGGAAAGGCCCGGCCAGCTCTTTATGACCTGGGTAATGGCCGATACCAGGAAGGCCATCACACCGATGGCAATCAGCACATATGACACATACTGCATCAAGCTTGTTACATCCATCATTTTTCCTCTCTTTCGCTTTTCTTACTTAATATACTGAGATGCCAAAAGGACGGCTCCTGTGACAACTCCTCCTGTCAGAACTCCTATGACGGTATCCAGAATCTTATCTCCCATTCTGCGCCATCTGTTTCCCGGCTCCTGCTCCAGCTTGTCCAGACGCTTTCCCAGTTCCTTCTGTTCTTCCAGCATCCCTTTCATATCATGGGCCAGGGTATGTACAGACAGGACTAAATCCTGGATCGCTTTTACAGACTCATCCAGGCCCTCAATCCGCTTGTTCTGCCTGCGGTCTTCATCCCGCAGGCGTTCAAGTTCCGCTTTAACCGCTTCATCCATCTTCCTCACCTTCTTTCTTTTTGGATGTCATTTTCGGAAAAAATGTTATCCTCCTTTCAAAATCTGTCCTCCTTTTTCAAATTTCAGGATAAAAAAACAGCATATACGTATCTTGCAATCAGAAAACGCATATGCTATAATGCCTGTAGGCAAATGAAACAAGCTGTCCAGTACGGACACATACGAAAACACCCAGGGCGGCATCCCTGGGTGTTTTCTATTCCTATTTTTCGTGGAAAGGCTTAAGTCCACAGGCTGGTTACCGACTACTTATCGCCGTCCAGCCATTTGATGATGTAGTGGCAGGCTACACCAGCCGCAACGGCGATGAGAAATGAAACAAGCATTTCCAATACGAACACCCCCTTCCTGTTGCCAGTATCGGGGCGGTAACAGGAGGAGTATACCATAAGTTTAGTTTCTGCGCTATCCTATTTTACCGGCAAAACACCTCGCCGTTCCAGCTCTTCTTTCACTTCTTCTCTGATTCTTTCCGGAACCTGTTCAAGTGTTCTCAGGCCCTTCTCAATCAAATCCGCATATACTTTAACCACGATTTACACCTCCATACTCTCGTACATTTCAGCAAGGGCAAGCTGCAGCTCGGTCGTTTTCCTCGCCTGCAGGTCGTGTTCCTGCTGGATTGCCATGAGCAGATCAAAATCCTTGTAGGGGTATGTAGCAACCGAACCGTCCTCATTCACCTGGTGACAATATCCTTTGATGACTGTGTCACACCAGCCATTAAAATAATCGTCAGGCACTTCGTATTCTGTGAGGACTTCACCGGTATCATTGACGCGGACAGCCTCAATCTCGTGATTTTCATTTACATAGATTTTCACCTTGATACCTCCTAACTATTAAGTATTTGACAGTATTACCTCATAACAAAAAGCTATCACATTACTACCGCTATACCCATTTGACATTTCCGCTTCAATATAGATATATTTAGCTCCTGTGATTGATGATATATCAAGGATGGCATATCCTTCATCGGTAGTCAGTTTGGCCGAAGCGAGGTAACTGCTAAGTCCCGCACTAGCACTATCCGAAATCCCAACCATCATGTATTTATTATTATTAGACTTAGCAGCTAGTATTTTTAAATACTTATAATTAGTTAAATCCACTTTTTGGTTAAACCGCGCATTTACCCTTTCGTCAAAGTTAGATCTGGCTCCAAACCCAATGGAATCAGTAAATGTTGCCCTTAAATAAGCGCTTCCTTCTGCGTTAATTTCAGTCAATCCCGTAGTCTGTAGCCCATTCCACTTGCCTCGATTAAATAAATACAGTGGGCTTGTGACATAGCCTTCGAAAGTCCCAGTCACGCCGAAAATAGTTTTACCCTTTTTGATATTAGCCCCCGTTAAATTGGGATCACCTGCCACCACTATATTTCCATTAACGTACCTGTTAGCCGCTACAATCGTTTTGTTTGCGGTTCCCGGTGTAGTTGTGCTGCCTCCCTGAGTAGGTATACTCTGCGTCACCTTGCCGCTTCCGTTATGATACCCCGCCGGTATCGTGTAGCTTCCGTTGATAGGCAGTGAATAATTTACAGCCCCCTTATTGGGCATGCTGCCTGTATTTTTCTCAAACAACTTTGTCTGAGGATTCCACTTCAAATACGTTTGGCCGGATAAAGCCTGAGAAGCAGCCAGCGTGGTATCTGGATTCAGAGTTCCTTCCATTGCCTCGTCATCTGAGTCCGCTGTCACGGCCTTCATTCCGGCCGGCACGGCAGCCTTCATTAAAGTGCAGTCATCGCTGGAGGCTCCGCCACCGCCGCCTCCAGGCAGCCATATTCTTCCCATTTACACTCCCTCCAATCCTATCGTAAGGTCTGTCGCCGGTTTCTTGTCCACCTTAAACGTAACAAATCCATCTCCTGTCACTCCGGTTCCGCCGCTCACAATCCCAAACGCTTTCCTGTAAGCCTTCCTCTCTTCCGCATCCGCGCTGTCCTCCAGCCCGCTGAACAGGCGGAGATCCATGTCCCCCTGAACACCCGATACCGCAACGGTCTGGACGAAAAGCCCCGATTCCTCCGTCCAGCCGGCCGCCGTCAGGGTGATCAGCTCCACATGCTCCTGACGCTCCAGCTCTTTTTTCAGATAAGCATCATTGTTAGCCAGCTGCTCAATCACCTGACCCATCGCCTCTCCATCCGCCAGGGTCTCCCGATCCCACTTGGGAATTTGCTCTGTATACTGCGGCGGATTCTGAATCACTACGTTTCCCATTGTAATTTCCTCCTGTCACATTTAGAAAATTTCGTCCATATCATAGGTCTGGGGAATGTCCTCATCCTTCCCCTTCCGGCGGAACGTCCGGTAGGCAATCAGATCTCCGGCCTCATCTAAAAGTCCCATTTCGGAAATTTCCTTTCCTGTCAGTTCCCCGGCCTCCAATGTGCCGGAATATCTGCAGGTGGTCTGCTCCTCATTCGTATAGGTGTGTCCCTCAATCTCCTTTTCCAGCAGCTTATTATAAAGCCCCACTTCATTCCCTGTCGTGGCCTTCGGTTCTCCGCTTTCATCCACGCCTCCGTCTCCCCAGGCTATCTTTACAATCTTTGGCAGCTCTGCGTCCCCCGAATGAGCCATGCAGAGCTTCTTTCTTCCTATCAGTGTAATAACTCCCTTGCTGTCTGCCATTCTTCCATCCTTTCCCGGCCATTCCGCTCTAAAACCCGGCCGCCGTCAAAATCTCTTATCAGCGAATCCTCACAAAACATAAGTTCCGCCGTTCAATTTCCATTTTCCATCCAGCTTCCTGCTCCCATCCAGATACCGCCGCTTCGTCATCTGGCTCTCTGTCCTCACCAGGCAGGCGGCGGATCCCTGACATCTTATCCCTTCCTGCGTCCCCATCCGTTCCTCCGCTTCCACACCCACGGTAATTCCCTGCCGGCTTTCTGCCGGCTTTCCTACGGCAGCCGTAATGCGAACCCATGCCAGCTTCCCTTCGGCCTCAATGGCTCCTGCTGCCGCTATCTGCATCCTTACCGGGTAGAAATCCAGAAGAGTATTACTGTCATATCCATTTAGCTTCCTGGTTCCATCCAGCGCCCATCTTCCATCCAGTTTCAAATACCCCAGATTGTACCGTGGATAAAATCCGGTGATGAAGCGAACATGATTTCTGTATGAGATTGGCACAGAAAAATCTGCCCCGATGTGGAACGCAAGATCTTCCAGCCAGGAACGAACATTTTTGTAAGTATTAATACGTTCTGCAATCCTTTCCCCATCTCCAGGCCTTATCTCATCATCAAGGGCAAGCTCTACAACCGCTTTAAAAAAATAGGGGGCTCCTCCATAGTCGTACCATTCCTTCAGCCTGCCTCCCTGATACAGTGTCGCCAGATATTCTGTCAAGACTGCCCCTGTACCGCCGCGAAAATACCAGGCGATCGTCTGCCTTACCATATCTTCCCGTTTTTTTCTTTTCGCCGCCGGATCATAATACTGGGTTCTCAGTTCCACTGCCAGCAGATTCAGCACTTCATCGGGTAGATCCCGGAGCGCTGCGTACATGGATATGGCTCTGCTGTAATCCTGCAGTCTCAGAAGGCCTACCCTGATTGCCGCGCTCAATGCCTGTGTTTCAGGCCGGCTTAAACTTTCCGGAAGGACGGAAAGAAGATCTGCATCTTTAAAATCAGTCATCCTGCAGTCCTCCATACACCAAATTAACCTCTAATGCCTTAGCAATCTTCGCTCCTGTAATTTCTTTAAAAACAGGACTCCTTATATCCACCCACTTGACTCCAGCCCTCATCAGCTCATACATCAGCCTGGAAGGATTAACATCCCTTGCAATCGCCCCCTGCTGCCAGGATACATAAGACTCGCAGGCATCCTCCGCCTGCTTCTTAATTGTGTCAGCCATATCCCTGTCGGAAGAGCGGATATAATACGTCGCGTCTATCCTGTACTCTTCTGTTTCCGGTGCTTTTACCTTTACCAAGTCTGTAAGGGGCTTTTTATCGCTTTTTGCCAGATACTCCTCCACCGCTTCCAGGAAATCCGTTTCCGGGAGTTCTCCATCCTGCAGCATCACATAAATATCCACCTCGCCCGGATTTTCCGAGTAGATTTTGCAGTCTGCGATTGCACTGCTGTATGACATCGTCCAGTAGCGGTAAGCATCCTCCGGCCCCGCTGTGGTGTAAGCAGACGGCGCCAGATAAATACGCTCTGCCAGGGCCTCATCCGTCTCCTGATCTTCCCCTCCCTCTGAAACTGCCGTGTTTTCGATTTTAGCAATATAATTAATTGGATCCACAAGGATATTGATTTCCCCCGGCAAGAGCCCATTTCCAACGCTTCCGGCCGTCAGACACCGCACCAGAAGCTCCACAGTCTGGCTTCCGGCAGGGATCTCCCCATACTCCTGCGTTGCCCAAAACAGTTCCCGGCCCTTCACCCTTGTTCCGGCCGGAATACTGACAGATTCTTCCCGCAATGCAGAGAGAGTGAAACGTACCTTTGCCTGAGCAGTCTGGGCCGGCAGTCTTTCTACCTTTTTCAGCGCGGCCAGATTATCCAGAAACTCCCCTGTACTATATTTCAAAAGTCCCATTTTCCCGGCCCTGTCAATATACTGCATCCCCTGATAGAGCAGCACGGAACAGCTATATAAAATCAGGCGGATGGGATCTGCCTCCGGAAGCGCCACATCCCTTCCGGTCAATTCCAGGTACTTCTTCTGATAAGTTTCCAGCAGCTCAGACAAAAATTGTTCAAATGAGGTTCCTTCAATAAATGAAATCTCCGGGTATTGCTTCAGCCGTTCCTTAACCGTTTCACTCATAGTCACCCCTCCTCTCGCATCCGATCCGGACTGACATCCCTCCTTCAGCATCGCTGTCCATATCAACCCTGCTGATTTTAGCCTCTGGAATATATCTTTCTGCCTTGGACAACACCTCCTGGTAGAAAAGATTTTCGGCTACTTCCGGCGGGTGATCCAGGCAGCTCCAGTCAATCCCGAAATCCCGATCCGCCGGCACACTTCCTGCTCTGGTCCTCAGCAGTGTATCCATCTGGCTTTTCAGTTCCTTATCCTCTGTCTGTACGTTAAATTCCACCTGCACCCCTCCTATACATATTCCTGCAGCGTCAGCTCTGTTGTGGCACGGTACAGTTCCCCCTTTATAAGGATCTTATCCCACACTTCAGAGCTTTTCACAATCACCCATCTGCCGTTTCCAACCTGGCGCCGGCCGATAATCAGGTATTCCGCCTGTCCCTGCTCCGTCATCGTCTCAATCTCCTCCAACAAATCTCTGGGAGGCGTCCCCAATCCGGCGTCCAGGAAAACCGTCAGCGTAATCTTCTGCAGATCTGCCCCTGCAAACACAGTCAGAGGCTTTTTCCCAATCCGCTCCATCTCGCTCCACCTTCCTGAGATTTCCCGTTTCATGTTCTGCAGGATGACAGCCTCCTGATCGCTCACACGAAATGGAATACGTCCAAACGTGCCAACCTTAGCCATTACAATTCATCCACCCTTCTTTTCAAATCCAGCAGTTCCGATACTGATATAGAGCCTGACGCATCCCGGAAAACAATTTCTCTGGAAGCAAACATCATGCTGCCTGAAATGACGCGCAGAAAAGAGTCTCCCTGCGGCTGGAACTCTTTATAGTAAGTCTCTCCACCGCTTTCAGGCGGTTTTTCATCTTCAGACCAGAAGCCTCCCATTACAATCCCCATGCTGCTGTCATTCGACAGATGCAGAACCAGAACCATCTCCCCTACCTGAGGCATCCGGTACTCCCTTCCCATCCCGCAGAAAACAGGCAGCTCTGCCGTATCCCTGTCACTCCGATCCGGATATGCTATCCTGACTGTGCCCTCCAGCTCATTCACACTTGACACCCTGCCGATTCTCACTTCATTCACCCATTCTCCCTCCTTTTAGGCTGGCGGAATGGTCAGCTCAGTTCCCGGAAAGATCCAGTACCCTCCATTTGAACTTTCTTTTCCCCGCCGTTTCGCCTCCGCCTCAATTTTGTCCCTATTAGCATTATAAATAGTCGAATATTTTGTAGCGTCCCCGTAAAAAGATCTGGCCAGATCCCATAGGGTATCCCCGCTTTTCACTGTGTAGCTGTTTTCGCCGCTTTCCCCGCTGCCTTCTGCCTGTTTCGTTTCTTCCTGCCCGGCAATCCTGTACATACTCAGGCTTAGCTGGTATTCTCCCCTAGATGACAATCGGTGTCTTGCGCAGGTGACAAAATACCGTCCGTCAATTTTCCCGAATCCAGACAGCGCAAGAACCTGAGACGCCGCTGCCGGCAGCGCGATCTCCGGGCATAAGGTGATCTCTGCAGTTATTTCTTTTCTGTTGGCATTCTGAATGGCATACGTTCCGATACGTTCTGCATCCGCAACGCTCTCCGCTTTCTGGTTTACATTTAACACCCGTCCTTCCTGCCCTACAAAGGCCGTCAATGTTTCTTTCTTTTTTGGACTGGAATAGGACACCTTCGCTCCTGTGTAAGTTCCTTGAATGCTTCCCTTGTAGCTCCATTTGCTGGCCATCTCCGGCCAGATGTATGCTGTCGGTTCCCTCGCTTCATACTCCTCATAAGACCAGATAACAAGCTGGGAAGCGTATACCTTAATTCCCAGTCCGTACTGATTACACAGTTCCTTCAGATAGGCGCTGTCCGTCTTTTCGTTCTGCTCCTCCCGTTCCAGAGTAATATCCTTTGCCGTATCATACACCAGCGACAGGCCGTATCTGGCAGCTATCTCCGCAGCAATCTGGCGGATTGTCACCTTTTCCCAGGTCTGCGTCCTTTTTGTATCCTTAAAATCCCGATCAACCGGGGCGGACACTCCTTCAATCATGATTTTCTGCGGCGGGGCCTGAATTCTGTAGGAATCCACCACAAACTCCCCACAGCGGATCCTGCTCTCTTTCCCCTGCCCGTTCCAGTTTTCCATCACGATTGATGCCTGAATCCGGTCCCCGTTCACCGGCATGAAAGTTCCGGCCCACATCTTTTCTCTGTCTCCCAGAGTAAGGGAAATGGAATCCGACTCTTCAATAGAATCCGTAAAATCAAAATCTGAGAGGACATCCGAAATATCCCGGTTGGCATCTACTCCGTTATAAAGGATGTCCGTTTTCACCATTCTGGGCTTCATTTTCTCCTCCATTCCGGCCACCCCTGCTGTTCTTCATCCGAAAGCTCCGGGATGTCAACTACAATCCCAGCAGGGAATACCACATAGTTCAGCAGGGAAAAATTGTTCATCATCAGGATGTCCAGTTGCTTCTCGTCGCCGTATTGCTTTTTGGCAATCAGATCCCAAGTGTCTCCCTGGACAGTCTTATACTGCTTCATGTCCCCCTCCTTTTTTCCATAAAAAGAACGCCCCTCCGGTAGAAGGACGTTCTATTATGTCAATTATTTCTTCTTATTTTTCAAAAAGTTTAGTTTTTCGTTGAAATTTAAAATATTTTTCTTTGCTTTTCGCTTGACTTCCACGTTATAACGTGGTATGATTAAATCATCGAAAGGAGGTGAAGAGAAAAATGGTGGAAAAAATAAAGGAGCTGAAAAAAGTGGTCTCAGCACTTATCCAGCTCGCTTTAGAAATTGGAACACTTTTAGCAGTCATTAAAATGATTGTTGAAAGCCTCCAATAATTACCCGGGGAGGGAAACCTCCCCACCTAAAATATATCATATCACCATTTTTTAAGCAATATGAAAAAAACAGTAATCAGCATTCTTTCGTTACTTGCCTCTGTCATCTGGCTTGTTACCATTGTGGTTGGTCTGATTCTACTATTCACTTAACAGGAGGTTGCCATGAACTTAAAAAAAATCAGGAATGAAAAATCATTAAGTATCCGCGCCCTGTCAGAGCTGGCGGACGTCCCAAAACGTACCATCGAGGACATTGAACGCTTCGACCGCTGCAAGGTAGACACCGCCATCAAGCTGGCCGACGCTCTGCAGGTCACGCTGGATGAGCTGTGCCGGAACACCGACGGCGCAGAATAAGCACCCCTGGAGAGAGGTTTTTCCTCTCTCCTTTTTAAAAGCTCACCCTTCTTCTGCCGTCCTCATACCGTTCCATGTACTCCTTCCATTTTTCAAACGTCATCATTAATCCGGCTGAAACATCCTCCCGGCTGGCATTCCCATAAATATTGACAACTGGCTGAAACGCCGGCGCTCCATATCCTCCCACAGCCGTTCCCCCATTTTCCCGCCATCCGCCGGAAATTGATTCATAGATCCGGCTGTAGCTGTTCTTTTCGTAGGCTCCCAGAATCTTCCCGGCCTCCTGCCAGATGGACAGCGCCTCTTGGCTGCCATTTAACGGCACTACAGCCTCCGGCCCGTCCTCGGCGAACATGGCAATGTGAGGCGTATCGAAAATGCCTCCCTCTGCGTGTCCGGGAAGATTCTCCGGAATCAATTTAGGAGCAGAGCTGCCAAACCGGAGAGTATTGGATGCATTAAGTTTCTGGACTGCCCCCTTTTTCATATCTGCCAGTTCCGCCTGCCCCTCGGAAGTCGTAACTGGCTTCAAATTTAGGAACACTGGAACTTCTGCATCCACACCCGTTTCCAAATTTACTTTCAATACTGCCAGCATCTCTCTGACTGTACGTTCCAATTCCGGATAGGCTTCTTTTATTTCTCCAGCCGTTGCCTCTGGTATCTCTGCTCCCTGCTGTCTGGCTGCTTCTATTAAAAAAGACTGATCCGAACTTCTTGCCAGAATTTCCCCGGCAGTTCCCTGAAGGCCTTCCCAGTCCCCTGTCACAGCTTTCGCGGCGTTTACACTGTCAATCCCCCTGAGCAGAGCCTGCGGTATCTCCTGGCCGTTCTGCTCCATCTGCTGAATCAGCGCAGCCATCTGTTCCTCTGACGGCTCCAGCCCCTCCAGCAGAATCCTGAGCGCATTCTGCGCATCTTGGGGAAGGCTTGTGTCCTTCACTGCCTCCACCATGGCATACCGCACATCCTGAGCATACTGTTGAGGGGTTGTATGAGGATGATCCATTACCTCCTGAAGTTTTTCATCCAGACTTTGATTCACTGCTTCCAAGGCAGGTTCAATCTCATCTCCATACGTAGCCGTAATGGTATCGGCCATCGCCTGCTGCCCGTTTAAAATCGTCTCTGCCTTACTCTGGTAATAATTCTGAGCCGCCTCTGCTGATCGAGTTTCAAACTCTTCCTGGGAAATTCCCCCTTCCATTCCCTTTTCGCCGGCAAGTCTCTGAGCGTTTAGACTTGTCAACACCTTTTGATAAGCTTCATCTGTAGACTGGATCGCCTGTTCCGTATAATCCGCTATTTCCGCCTGCAAATTTTGAAACGAATCCGCATCCAGATCAGCTCCGGCATACTTTCCTTGAATCATCTGCAGTTTTGCGGCATTTTCCGCTTCCGTAAGTATGGAAGTAATCTCCTCTATCTGCCCCAGATAATTATTCACAATCTCCAGTTTTTTCTGGTCATCCAGTATAAAACCTTCCTTCGTCATTTCCTGCAAAGCCAGATTCAAATCCTGTTTTAACGGCTCCAGTTTCGCCAGAAGCGCCTGATAGAACGCCCCGCTGTCCTCCGAAAACTCCTGTCCCGATTCCCCGAAAACCAGGTCAACCGCCAGATTTAACTCATATCCCTTTTCGCTGATATAATCCTGAGCGTTCTGCACATAGGTATCTACCGCTGAAACATACCCTTGCGCGTCCCCCTCCTGAAGCTCGATCCCCATCGACAGCTTCCACTCCGTTTTCTGGATCGCCTTCAGGCTGTCCTTCATGGACTGATAGTAGCCTTCGGCCTTTCCCGCAGAGGACTCCATCGCCTCTATATTTTCAAAAAGCCCGTCGCCAACCACATGCCTGGCCGCTTCGCCCAGTTCCTCGATGGATAGAGACACGTCTCCAAAATGCTCCGACAGGTTCTTCACTGCCCGTTCTCTGGCCGCCTGCTTCATGGCTGCCGTAATGCCGGCAATGCCGCCCACCGCAAGACCTGCAGCCGCCACCGGCCAGGCTCCTACCATGCCGCTCAGCGTGCCGAACAGCTTGACCGCAGAAGTCGCTCCCTTAATCGCCTTAAAGGTCAGCATCGCAGAACCAATCCCCACCAGGCCGCCGGAAATAACAGCCGGGTGCTCCAAAAACCATCCTCCCAGATCTAGGATGGGGGAGGCAAATTCCATCAAATCTTCTCCTGCCCCCTGCACGGTTCTTCTGATTGTCGGCAGTTCTTCCTCCAGATTTTCTGTGAATGTATTCACCCACTCTGTCCCCGTCTGTGTCAGTTCTCTCAGCGGCTCTTTCAGCCCTTCATAGGCAGCAATGCCGGCTCCCTCCAGAGAGCTTTTAAGCAGCGTCACATCTCCCTGCAGGTTGTCCATACGCACCTGGGCCATTTCCTCCGCCGCGCCCTTGGCGTTATAGATTGCTTCCGATAACTTGTCATAATCCTCATCACTGGCGCTTACTAAGGCCAGCATCCCGGACATGGCCTCCTGACCGGCCAGGCTTGCCGCCGTGCTGGCCCGTTCCGACTCGGACAGACCCGAAAAGCCTGCACGCAGATCTCTCAGGATCTCATCCAGAGAGCGCATACTGCCGTCTGAATTGGCGACAGAGAGCCCGATGCGCTCCATAGCCGCCTCCACCTCATCGGTGGGCTTTACCATCCGGGTAAACATCGCCCGCAGGGAGGTTCCCGCCTGCTCGCTTTTAATTCCCGCATTGGCCATCAGGCCGATGGCCGTGGCTGTATCCTGAATGCTGAATCCCAGGGCGCCGGCCACAGGAGCCACATACTTAAAGGTTTCCCCCATCATGGCCACGTCCGTATTAGAGCGGGCAGACGCCTGGGCCAGCACATCCGCAAACTCCGCTGACCGGGATGCCTCCAATCCGAAAGCTGTCATGGCATCCGTCACAATATCTGACACCTGCCCCAGATCCTCCCCGGAGGCCGCCGCCAGGTTCATAATCCCCGGAAGACCGGCCAGCATCGAATCCACATCCCAGCCGGCCATAGCCATATATTCCAGTCCCTGTCCCGCTTCCGTGGCCGAGAATTTCGTCTCAATCCCCATCTGCTTGGCCAGTGCGTTCAGCCGGATCATGTCAGCCTCCGATGCCTGGGAGATGGCCTGCACCGTACTCATCTGAGCCTCAAAACTGGAGCCGGCCATAGTAGCTGCCGCCAGCCCTCCCGCTATCCCGGCAGAGGCTGCCGCCGCTCCCTTCGCCGCCATCGAAAACGTCCGATTGGCAAGGGCATCCATCTTATTAATGCTGCTTAAATAAGTCTGGTTGGTTCTTTTTGAAAACCGATACAGATTCGTAAGTTCCTTCTCCGCCTTCGTAAAAGCCTTATCAAAAGAGCTGTCTACTCCGCCGCCGATCTGGACCTTCAGCTCATAGTTTTTACCCTTTGCCACGGTGTCTCCTCCTTTCTGCCTCAGCCGCCTCCGAAATATCCCGGATCATCAGGTGCAGGCGTCTGAGAGGCAGGCTGTAAAAATAATCCAGGCCTGTATTCGCATACTTCGCCGCAAATACACAGGCCTTCCTCGCTTCCGGGATCTCTGATACGCCGCCTATACCGACATGTAGAAAAAACGGTACAGTCTGTTTTTCAGCTTCACCGCATCCTTAGCCGGGATCTGCCCCAGCGTTTCCATGGTAAGCCCTGTAAGGCGCTGCGTTACCAGCTTGGCAAATAAAAGGGATGATTCCTGCATGATTGTGCCGGTTCCCCCAAGTTCTTCATACAAATTGTAAAGCTCCGTCATATCATCAAGCGTAAGGCTGTCAAGACCTGTTAAGTCCAGCTCCCGCACTGGATTTCCCATATGCATGACCGCCTTCGACAGCCGGATCACCTTCCAGTCATTTTTCCTTTTCGGAGCCGCTTCTTCCTGAACCGCCGTCTCCTGTTTTTCTGTCCTTTTCTCCTCCATACTGCCTCCTTAGCACATGTTTCTGACTTCCTTCAGCACATCTTTTCCATTTACGATATACACGCCGTTGAGCTTATCGATCTCCAGCATCGTTGTGCCGTCAATCACAATCTTGTAATAACTCAGGCTCAGAGTCACCTTCGACTCCATCTTTGCCCCTGCCTTTGCCGAACCGGGAGAAAACGCCTTCACCAGTCCTCTGACTGCTACGCTGAACTGGGAATATCCTACTTTCCCCGTCCCGCTGTCCATGCACTGAATCGCGCCGCTTAACATCAGATCCGTACTCTCCCCCGGATCCATCATCGCAAAAGCCTCTTTGCTTAATGTAACGTAAGGGATTTCCATGTCCATCGTGTCAAGCAGTCCAATTACCGGGATCTCCAGATTTCCTCCTGTCCCGGCGCCTTCAATGGTATCCGTCAGATGAGTGATTTCCGGAAGGGACACCTCCCCGGAAACGCCCACCAGTTTACTTCCGTTTTTGTACATGTTAAAACGGTTAATCACCTGCGGTATCTTCATACACTACGCCTCCTCTCCCACAATCGCAGCCTGCAGGGTTGTCATGTCAAACTCCTCCGATGCCTGGATATATTCCATCGGCGTATAGGGAGCCAAGAAAATATTCACCATAACATGTCCGTTCAGAAGCTCTTCATCACTGTTTTCCGCTTCATCATACTCCATCCTCAGGCCGGCGCACATACCCAGGCTCACCAGACTGTTCCCCCAGATATTAAAGCTGTTGATAATATCGTCAATCATCCTGCGGTTCATCGAACCGTCAAGTCTCTGCTGATACTGCCGGATAAAATAATTCGCTACAAACGAGAACATCCGGCGGCAGCCAATCCGGTAATCCTTCGGATCCGTATTTTCCGGGTAGCATCCTGTATTATTTCCCCAGCTTCTCCAGCCTCCATCATTGATAGCCGTTACAATTCCATCTCCGTTCAGACTGGCTGCCTGAGGCTGATCCAGAGTAATCTCCGTACCGTCCGCCAATACAGCCCCATCCGCATTCAGCAGCTTATTAGACGGGTAAATATAAGGCACGTCCCCATTTGTCGCCGTATAATAGCTTGCCATAGCCCCGTAAGCCGCTGAAAACGCCATATGCTTTCCATCAGCCAGAAGCTCCGGCCAGCACACGATGCTGTGAGGGCTTGTGTATCCGCAAGTCTCCTTTGCCGCCCCGCACTCCGAATATTTCCGGTTCTTGTCCGCATCCAGATCCAGAACGCACTCGCACCGGAACACCCCGTTTAACTCCGTGCATTTCTCCTGCAGAGCTGCCCCCACGTTCGGCAGTTTACTCCAGCCAGGCGCCAGAAGAAGCCCCGGAGAAAAATGAAACAGAGGGTAAACCTGCCTTGCCAGCTCCAGTCCCGTCTCCTTCCCTGTCTCCATGTCATAGGAACCAATCACATCCTCCTCCGTCACCATAGAGGGATCCAGGTATTTGTAAGACACGCTGACCTGCTCCAGCTCATATCCTGCTCCTGTGCTAAGCATAGTTAAAAGCGTCCTGCCGCTCTCCGTCACCGATACAATATAGTCCTTATCAGGGGACAATGCCGGCCCTTCAGCCGCTCTTCCTGCTTTTGCCGTCCCTGCTTTTCCGGATCCCGCCAGAGAACCGCTGCCCTGGTTCACGCGGATACTGCTAAGCAGGATCCCATCCTGGGAAAGTTCCACCTGGTGGCTGACAACAGGAAAGTTTTCCGCTGCATTCTCCTTGCTGTGTCTGGCCGGATCCAAAACATTGATAAATACCGCCGGATACACGTTGAACATCTGCCAGGACGCATACATGCTCTGACACAGGGTGTACTTATCCCAGTCCTCCGAATATCCGAGCTTTTCCTGAGCTTCCGCCCAGGAACTCACTAACATCGGTTTATTCACCGCCGACTCCGGATCCTGTGTCAGGTGTACCGGAGCAGTCCCTACAATAACCTGGACGCCATAGGCAGTGGCAAGAGGCCTTTCATACGTGGTCTGCTTCTCCGTCACTTCAATTCCATGCTTATACATACATTCCCTCCTTCACCTGTTCTGCCCTTCTGTAGAGCATCGCCATCTCCGAGTCCTTCCGGTTCAGCTCCTTCCTCTTTTCCGCCAGTTCCGACGTCGGAACAATCAGGCCTGCCAAAAACGGATGAGATTCCAGCAGATTCTCCATCTTGCCGGAATAGCTGCCGGTCATGACAGTTCCCTTTTGTATAATTCCATAAAAAGACGGCCCCAGGTAAACCCCGGCCGCCTGCTCTCTTTTACTATCATTCATTTCTTTGCTCATTCTCTCTCCTCAATCTCCACATCCGGAATACACCAGGTCATTTCGATCCCGCCAAAAAAATAAGGATATGTGTCCTCCTCCTGAGTCACCGCTTTCATCTCCCGCCTGCACCAGAACGCATTCAGAACAGGGTTTGCCCGGAAATACCCGGTGATTCTGTTGAGCAGATTCCACATGGTCTGGTTTCCCTTCATAGAAGAATCCTTATCATACAGGCAGAAGACCAGATACACCATGGCCTCCGCTGACTCGTCCTGAAAATCAATCTCCGTTGTCCGGACAATACAGTAGGGAATCAGAGCATCCTCAGGCCCTCCGTCTCCCAGACTTCCGCTTTCTTCCGTTGCCCAGTCCTCTGCAACGGAAATCTGAGGAAGCGATCCCTGATAGCCTTTTAGTTTCCTGTATGTCCCGTCTGTCCCTGTCAGTCCAATGCCTCCGGCCAATTCCTCAATCTTGCGAATCAGGCGCTCTTCCAGTCTGTTGCTTGTCATTCTTCTGCTTTGCACACTCCTCTTGCAATCAGGGCGTCAATCACCGCATTCACCTTCGCAGCTATGTCTGCCGGTTCCTCCGAACCGGCCAGCTTCGGCATAGCTATCGCCTCACCAGTCAATCCTTCTCCCGGATCTCCTTTGTCACCCTTTGGGCCCTGCGCTCCCGGCTCCCCCTTCTCTCCCTGGGGGCCCTGAACCCCGGTATCTCCTTTTTCTCCCTGAGGTCCCTGATCCCCAGTGTCTCCTTTTTCTCCCTGAGGGCCAACCTGCTCATTCTTCACGCCCTGTTCCAGCTTATTCAGCTTTTCAGCCGTAATTACATCTCCATCCTTCCATACGGTCGGTTCATATGCCATTACTTTCCTCTCCTTTCTGATTGAACATGAAATAATTAAAAAACTATCTGAACGCCTGATCCACAAATCTCCACAAGGCCTCCTGCAGACTCTGCTGTAACTCCCCCTGTGTCGCCCGGAATGCCATCTCCGTCAGTTTGGCTCCTGATGGGCCTATGGCTTCCCGAATAGTTTCTCTGCCCTTGGTCATCCTTCCCGAGATTTTCCTATAAGGTCGGGGTTTGTGTTCCTTCATATAAGTTCCAGGAACCCTCTGGAAAATACCCTTATGCCCGTTTTTCATCTCTGCAACAAAACTTTTCAGTCCCTGCCCCTGAATCAGTTTGGGACTTTCTCTTTTTATGGCAGCTCTGGCTGCTTCCCTGCGATTGTTCTTTCGAGAGCTATAAGTTTCTCTTAAAGACTGAGGCGGATGGGAAACGATAATCCAGGCCGATGTTTCCGAACCGGAAGCTTTTTTAATCACTAAAGACCTTTTCGGGAATCTTCCAACTTTCACTGTATATTGCTTTCGAATATATCTATACAATTTCTCCCTGGATTCTTTCGCCGCTTCATTGACCGCTTTCTTGAGTGCCGGAGCCGGTCTCTTTTCAGCCTCTCTGAGTTTCTCCATAATCGCTTCCTGATTTTCCAGATGCACCTGCATCCGTACCATCATATTCCTCTCACCGCCTCCAAACTGATAGAATAGACCCCATCCTCATTCACGGCATCGATAATCCGGTACTGCCTGCCGTCCAGGGAAAGCAGCTTTCCCACTGCCGGCAGAGGCCCAAACTCCCTGGCTGCCACATAAAACATCAGCTTCCGCCTGCAGGTGCCGTCTGCCAGATCCTTTAGCGGAGTACGCTTTTCCCGTTCTACCATTTCATTGTCATCGATGATAAGGTTAAGCGTTCTGTCTCCTATCTGGTGCGGGGAGCCAAATTCTTCGGGGTTGAAAAATACCTTCTCAATATCCTTTTTAACAATATCCTTGAATCCCATAGTTACCCCTGGAGTTTCACAAAAGCAGTCAGCTCATCCGCCTCTGCCTTCCTGGCCGCATAGCCGATCGTTGCGGTTCCGTCTGCATCTTTGTCAATCCCGTTCGTATCATCAAACTTCACCGGATCGCCAAACGCCAGGGCTGTTCCGGATTTTTTCGGGATCTCGAACACACCCACGACGTGGACAGAACCGGTCTCCCCATCTGGAATATCTGTCCCCGCCACGCCGATATGCTTACTGCCAACCGCCAGAACCGTCCCCGCCGGAATCAGTGTCCCTGTTCCATTCACATAATCAAGCGTTTCTCCTCTCTGCCAATAGGTCGCTGTTTTTGCCATCCTTCTTCCTCCTTCTTTCCTGCCTGTTCTTTTCATTCCTTCTTTTTATCCAATCATGCCAGCTGGATTGGTGATTCTACCGTCACGCCAGGGTTTTTCACGGCGCCCCGGTAATCCAGGACCGTAATGCCCCAGTCCAGAAATACATCCCAGACAAAGCCAAGCTGCCCCGGCGCTTCCATCCGGCGGATATTCGGTATATCCTGGCCGTTTAAGTAATCTACCTGGATAAAGTCCGTATCATTCTTATCCCCCACCATGAACCACGGGATCGGGCTGCCTGACTTAATCTGAACATTCAGCGTAGCGTCCTCTACTACGCGAATCGTATCCCTGTACTGGAATAATGGGTTTACATCCCCTGAAGAGCTGATAGTAGGACTGTTAAACAGAGTGTACATGGCAAACTGATAGCCCAGCGGCACCACCATCACTGCCGGCCGGATGATAATCGCCTGCTCCGTACCATCCTGTACCTTTCTATGGCCCCCAAGCGCCAGGATCATGGACTGAACCGCCTCCTGCGAAATCGGCGTTCCTTCTGCCAGCAGATTCTTGTGTTCTGAGCAGAAAATCGTTTTCCCGTCATAGATCTTCTGCGAGCCAGTCAGGCAGCGGTAAACCTGTGTGTTAATCGTTGTTCTGGCAGCCTTTGCCGCCCGGTTCGGCAGCGTTGTGACCACTCCCATGTCATCATTAATAAACGCCTGGCGGCTCATGGTAAACTGGCGTCCATAGGTTTTCAGCTGTCTCTGAGGCAGTTTCTCATCGGTCGGAAGGGTATGTTTCAGCTCACCATTTTCCGGCACTTCCAGAAATTCCCCAAAGCCTCCCTGTACGTAATAATTATCAGCTTTCTTAAAGTCTGTCAGAACGCCTCTTGTTGTAAACTGATCAAACGTAACCGGCGCGGTCTTGTGCCCTTCGATATAGGCTTTGCGGATTACATTGTCCATAATGGCCGGAAATGCAGATGCAGGATTATAAAAGGCTCTCTGCATCAGCGCCGTATACACCTCATCTGCAGATGCCATATAGTAGTTTCTCTGATTTCCCTCTTCCGAAGAAAGGCAGTCGGCTGCAATCATCTTCAGCGTCGCATTCCTGAAATCATTGGCTCCGGGAGCCGGATTCTCCACACGGATTCCCTGGCGAAGCAGGATACCGTCTGTGATAGCATCTCTCTTCTTGTCTCCCTCATCCTGCAGCACCCGTACCCCAACCGGCCCGTTAGTGCGCTGCAGTTCTGCCAGGACAGCCTGCCTTACCTGATCCAGCGTATCTCCCCGCTCTACGTACTGCTGGGAATCCATCCCAAATCTCTGGCAAAGAGCCGTAATCTCCCGGATCCGTCTCCTCTCAGCCTGAACCGCCCGCTGAGCACCTTCATCTTCTCCCGAACCTTCTCCTCCATCCCCGGCTTCTGTCGGCTGATTTTCTCTCTGGTTCCCGGCAGGCATAGCCTCAATCTGGGCCTGCAGGCTGTCAAACTCCCTCTGCTCCTCCGCTGTCAGACCTCGCCCCTGCTGCCTGGCAGTCTCTGTCAGTTCCCTCTGGCGGGCAATCATTTCCTGTAATGTCATGCGTTTTGTCCTCCTTCTTTTTCGACTTTTACAAATGAAAACAAACAAAAGGATGCCTACTTAAAAACCTTGGCATCCTTCAGTTTCTGAATTAAGTTGTTAAACTCCTCCTTCGTCGGCGCCTCCCCTGCCGCATCCGCCGGGGCCGCCACCTGAACAAACGGCAGCTTCTCCTGCCCCTGATAATGCTCTGCGATAAACCCGCAGATTTCCTCCAGCGGGCCGGACGGAATTTCTTCCGCTGCCGTTCCTGTCAGCGCGGCCGCCACCTCTCTCATGGCCTGTTCCATGTTTTTCATTGTCCTGCCTTCCTTTCATGTTAAAATTCTTCCACCAGCATCTTTATGTCTTGGTATATTTCCTTATAAGGCATATCCCGTTCCATAAGCTTTCGAATACGCATCTTCAGCAGTATCTCCAATGATTTCAACTCCAGCAGAGTTTCCTGCGAGACCGTATCACGCTGTTTGCCATGAATCCCTGCTTTTTCATTAATTAATTTCGTAAAGATCATATAATACTTATCTGCATTCTTACTGCCCTGTGCTTTCGCGTATTCAACAAAGAGTTTTATCTGGTCTGTTTCATATTTCCTGGCTTTCTTAGATTCTTCACGAATCCCCAGCCATCTGCTGTCCTTTTCGGAAGCTATATAGTAGCCATTCTTTCTGATGATTGAAATTGTTTCTGCTACCCAATCATTAAAATCATCCGCCACTTTCTGTCTCGATCTTGCGCACATGGCATAAACGCCAAATTCATTGTACATGTATACTTTTTGTGCTTTACTATTATTTTTTAACGGGGGCTCAAACTGAGCACCCGTTAAAGTAACAGAAAACTTATCAAATCTATCATGATTTTTATTGTGAATATTTTTAATCGCATTAGCTGGATCTTTATACTGCAATGCGTATCCAATCTGGGTTCTGCTCATGTAAATGTTATCTTCTTCATCTACATAAAAATCACATACAGTTCCTAAAAAGTTGCTCTGTTTCACAAGCTTTAGTCTCATCATCATCTATCCTTTCTTTATTTTCAATTTCCGGAATCAAAAAAAGCCCAGCCTTTCGCTGAACCTTAACTGCATATTGGGGAGGTCAGGAACGTACCCTGACAGGACTTCTCCCCGGCATTTCATCCATTTCTTCACCATTCATCCTCTACATTTTCAGCAGATTCTCATTTGTCTGCACCATTAATTCCAGTACTCCCAGATCCACTGTCTCCTCTGCCGTCCGGATCGCCGGCCCGTCATACCCTCTCCCAACGCCCACTGTCGGGTCCGCCGGCACAGACACCACGCTGACCTCTAAAGGCGTCCACTTTTTCGCAATGTAGCAGGGCCCGGTAAACCGTCCGTCGCTGGACTTCTTACCTGCTGCTACCTCCTCCCAGACATCCACACGGTAGCCCACAGACACGCCCTTCAGCGTTCCTCCTGCCACCTTCTTTCGGATCACCTCTGACTCCTCATCATCATCAAACTCAATCAGGGCCTTGCCCCGTCCCGCCTCATTCCAGGCTTTGACAATCTTTCCAATCACCCGATCTGTCCGGTGGTTAAACAACACCACTCCAATACTCTGAAGCCTTGAAAGCTCCATACATCCCTCTGAGTGATCCAGAATCTCCACCCCGTACCACCTGGTATAAGGCTCCTCCGATGAAAAAGAAAGTTCAAACTGCCTTTCGTTCTCCTCTCCGCCGGCCGCCCGTATGCCGGCCTCCATAAACCGGACCGGGTGGAAATCATTCTCTCCCTGCGGGTTTTTATGCATCGGTTTTCGTTCCATTTTTCTTTCCCTCCTCTTCCTCCGGCTCCTGGGCGCCCATCCCTCCTGTCAGCATGGCAGCCAGGTCAATTTTCTTTTCAGCAGCATACCGGTTCGCCTCATCCATCTCGTCAATCACCTGTTTCCAGTCTCGGCCATTTTCTGCGCAAACCTGCTGGAATGTCTTCTGCCCTGTTTTCAGCATCGTCGCGTTTGCGTTGGCCTCCTTCGCCGGATCGATCCAGGGTTTCGGCTTCTTCACCCATTCATGAGCCGTATATTTCCTCACATCCTCCCAAAAGTCTCCTCCAGAGATAACCCCTTTCAGCCAACAGGAAATCACAAAAGTTTCGTAAATCTCATCCAGGACCTGTATTAGAAGCTCCCACTCCTCGTCATAAGTCAGAGCATCCTCAATCATTCCCTGCCTGGCGCTGGAATAATTGGTCTCGGACATGTCTCTGGACGTGGCTTCGTAGGAGAGTCCGGAAGCTGAGGAAATCAGACGCTGCTCCGCCTTCAAAAACCCTGTGGCATCGCTTCCCTGTCCCGGAGGGTTGACTGTCTGTACCTCATCCCCCGGATTCAGCTCCAGGATCATTCCTGGTACAATCCTTTTCCCCTCATAGCTGATTTCTTCCCCGCTCATCCGGTTCTTTCCAGGAATCGCGCCGCCAAGCCTTTTAATAAACGCGGCCAGGCAGGCGGCAATCTTCTCCTTAATCGTCACCGCCGTGATAAATTCATTCATGTCCTTAATCCGGGTGACAGTTGGCGCCAGATCAGACATTTCCCTCACCTGAGAGGGCCTTCTCTTGGAATAATAGAAAATCACATCCTTCGCTGGAATATAAATCGGATCTGCCGGCGTATACCCCTCAATATCATACTGGGCTATCCAGTACCCAACCGGGCGGTTCCAACGGTTATATTCAATCCCGCCAACCACCTTGTTCCCTTTTTCCCTGGGCCGGATCTGAGTCACATCCAGCTCATCCACCTCCAGGATCTGAAGCTGGAACGGCAGGTATCCCTGATTGGTAAACCGTTTTAAGATCAGCACTCCCCCGTCCGTAATCTTTCTCTGAATCAGCATTCTTACGATCTGGGTAAAACTCTGTACCCCCGTCACATCGCAGTTGTCCTTTTCACACCAGCGCTTCCAGGCTGTTTCCAATATCTTGTTTCTCTCCTGATCCTCTGTCGTAACCCGTATTTTCAAGGCTCCGCCGATGACGTTCCTTCTGAAAGCCCTGAGAATCGCGTTCATTACATCCGAGTTGCGTTCCAGATCCCTGGTTCTGGCCCGGATTGGATCCCTCTCAAATCGATCCGTAAGCTCCGCAGACAGGTTCTGAGTCGTCCAGCGGCTCTGCAGGCGTCCTGAATCGCTGGCGTCATAGTTCCCCCGCTGTTCTTCATAATATCTTCTCCACTCAGCCCTCCTTGCTCCTGCTTTCGGGCTGACTGCACCAATCATCCGATCCAGTAATGTCTGTTTCATGGCTACCTCCTGTTGTCGTACCCAAAGTCCGCCGCATAAGCCCCGTAAATCAGACCATTCGTCTGGGCTGCCTGGGCCTCCAGCCGGTTCCGCTCCGAAATTAACGTCGCCAGATCTGCTCTGGTAAGCGATCGGGTGCCTATCCTGTAGCTCTGTCCTCCAACCATAATCGAATAAATCGCTTCGTTCAGAACCCTCAGCTGCTGACCTGGAGTCCCAAATTCTCTTGTTTCCTCCTCTGCTTTTTCCACTGACTTCTCGCCTTCGTCCGTCTCCTTTTGAAGCAGTTTTCTGTCATCCATCCTTTTTACCATCCTTCAATCTCATTATCCCTGATCCATTGCTCCTCTTGAGACACCGAACCTGGCTTCTTCGGCTTTTTCACTGGCGGCGCATACCGCTCCAGATGCCATCTTCTGGCTCCCCGAATATCAGCCGCCACCATCGCATAGACCTCCGCATCCAGGTAATGGTTGTCCGCATGGGCCGTCTTGGGGACCCACTTCTGAATTACCCGGCCATTCGCCTGCCGTTCGCTTACCTTGTGCTCCGCTGTTACCTGGGCCGCATACTCCTCATCAATCCCCTGGAATACCATCCAGGCGCCTGTGCCATTTTCCCTCCGCATCTTTGCCGCAATCATATCCTTATAGCTGCCTGTATCCACCAGCACAAGCCGGATCCCATCCGCCCTGGAATCCGGCTTATTGATGGTACTGTAACGGTAATCCGTCTCCAGCTTCTTGCTGGCTCCTTTGCAAGGCAGCGTATAATCCTCTGTATCCGCACAGAAATCATAGACCATATCCGTCTGATCTCCCGAATCCACTAAAACAAGGGATGGCGTCAGCCGCGTTCCATCCCTCTTCTCATAGTACAGGTTCATAATCGGATCCACATTCCAGAGGTTCGTCTCCTGTCCCCTGGCAATCAGCTGGCTGGTCCAATGCTCTCCCCATGCCCGGATTACCCAGTAAACACAGGTCTCCTGAACATCCACGCCTCCCGTCAGCTCAATCGCCCAGTCGGGAACCTCAAACTCCTGAAACTCCGTCTGGCGTTCCTTCACCAGATCTGCCGTCGTCTTTAGTTTCGTATCTTCCCATGGCTCCGCCAGCCAGCTGTTGACAAAGTTCTGGAACTCCTCCGGATCCTTGTAGGATTTCAGGAATTCCTCCGCCGCCTCCGCCCAGGTAACAAACACGCTGTAGAGGGAACTAATGTGAAAACCAACCGTCTTTGGCCGTCCCACTCCCCTTTTCTTAACTGCCCGCCATTCCCCCTCCCGAAGCATCTTTGGCTTGTCCTTATCAAGGATCTCACAGCCGCACGCCGGGCAAATATACTTAGCCGTCTGCGCTCTCTCATAGGGAGACATTTTTTCCTCATCATCCTTGCAGAATAAAATCTGCTTAAACAGAAGCTGCTGCATTTCCCCGCAGTGGGGACACGGCACAAAATATTCTCGTACCTCATCCGCCTCGTCGTGAAGCCGCCAGATATAATTGGTTTTCAGTGTCGGTGTCGAGCAGGCATAGACCTTGCTCTGGCTTTTAAAAGTCTTGATACGCTCCATAGCCAGGTTGTAGGGGGATGCCTCCTTTTTGGACGCTCCCCCTATCTTGTCAATCTCATCAAAAAACAGATACTTGATAGCCTTCGACGACAGCTTAGATGGAGAACCTGCGCCGCGCAGATAGATGACCATGTTTTTAAATTTCAATCTCAGTTCCTTTGAAGAGTTTTCAAAAAACTGCTTCTTGATCCTCGGCGTCAGACGAAATGCCGGTTTCAGCCTATCATTAGAAATATCTTTTGCCAGGTCATCAGAAGGATACACGATCATGGTCGGCCCAGGCTCCTCTGTAATGATGTATCCCAGCATATTGATCAGTACCTCCGTACCTCCCAGCTGTGAGCCCTTACACAGATAGGTTTCCCGTATGTGCGGATCATTCAAGGTGTCCATAATTTCCACCAGGTACGGTGTCACATCATTGGACCATTTCCCTGACAGGTTGCTGCTCTCATCCAGAACACGGTATCTTGCTGCCCACTCGCTGACCTTTATCTCTTCCTGAACCGCGAGGATGGAATGGATGACTCTGCTGAACAGTCGGCGTGTTTTTCTTCTTGCCTTCTCTCTGCGCGTCACTCCTCCTCTTCATCCTCCTCATCTTCTGTCTCCTCATCCTCTTCCTCTGGCATTTGCTGCCCGTCGATCTCGTCCGGATCATACTCTGACAGTTCTTCCAGAACAGAAAGCAGCTCCCTTTTTATAATCTGGATGATCTGATTGAGGTCTTCCTCTCCGGCCACCTGCATGGCCAGTTTAGCCGGAACGGAAAGCAGCCGGTTCTTAAAGCGAGTCAGCATGTCGGAAAGAAAGGCCTCCACATCAGCCGCCTCATGGAGCTCTCTGCGAAGCCTTCTCAGCTTCAATATGGAAATCTGTTTCTTCACTTCCTCGTGCTGCGCCTGCACTTCCTCTTTTGATATTAGGGCACGCCTGCCCGTTTCCGCATTTACCTTGTACTCAATGTATTCCTGAATGCTCTTTTCCAGGTTGTATCCTTTTCCCTCCTGGGTCAGCTTAAAAAGCCCCTCTTCCCTTAATCCACGGACTCTCCTGGAACTTAAGCCCAGGCATTCCGCCAGCTGTTTTTGATTCACCACCATAACCCGATCACCTCCTCTGGCAGCTTCCCAAAAGCGGAAGGAAGTGCCATAAATTTTTTCCCTGGAAAGCCAAAAATACCGCGCCTTCCGCGTCCCCGCATAGGGGGTAGGGGGTGAGTAGTACCTACTCTATGCAAAAATTTGGACAAAGGAAAAAGCGCCCTCTCAGGCGCTCTCTCCTTACTTCGTATTCTTTTCCTCCTGCTCTTTCGCAAATGAAAGCATCAGCTCTGTAATCTGTGCGGCCTGGCTAACTCCTGCCGCCTCGCAGGCCCTCTCAAAGCGTTCTGCTACTTCCCGCTTGATTTTAAAGCCCTTTGTTATGTAGCCGGCTTTCTTTTGATACTTCTCAGATGCTATTGTCTGCGCGTTTGGTTTACCTATTGGCATTTTCTTTTCTCCCTCCATATTTCCCAGATTATTTGTACTGTACAGTATGCAGCCTTTCCGAAATAAATAGCCGCAAGAAAAACCAACGCCATTCTTATAATTTCTTTCATATTGTTTTCTACAGATGAGTATGATATACTTGTAAGAGAAGGGCTTTCGCCCCTCTCCGCTACTATTCCAGTAGCTTAGAAACTATCGCGGCGGTTATCGCCACAATCAAGTCCTTTAGCAGTTCAGCCAGCCAAGCTTTCAATCTGCTATGGGACTTTTTCTTTTTTCGGCTTTCGCCTCTCATCTGTATCTCACCTCCTTACATTATATATTATATCATAGGGTTTACCATATATCAAGTGTTTTATATACTTTATCTAGCGTTTTATCAACATTTTTATCAACATATTGTGTATAAATCAAAAAAACACCCGGAATAAATCCGGGTGAAAAACAAAAGGAAAGTTTTATGGGGTAGCAGGCTTCCGTCTGCCAACGGATCCTCCAGGAATCGAACCTGGGACTTGATGATTAACAGCCATCTGCTCTACCGACTGAGCTAAAGATCCATCTTGCCGGGTTTCCCCGGCATTTATGCGGTTAGGGGAAAGCCGCCGGCTAAATGCCTTTGGCTTCTATTATACTTTAACACGATATTTCCGATATATTCGATATTTTTTTAGTTTATACCATGATCCTTTAAGTATTTATCCCTGATATATAGACGCGGGTAATCAGGACTCTTACTATATCCTGTCTTATCTGCTATCTTGAGCCAGGTCATTTCATCTATGTAGTACATCCGGAAGATACAGCGTGTCTGCCCCTCCTCTATCTGATTGATCCACTGTTCTACAGCTTTAACCTGGGCCTTCTTTTTTTCCAGGCTTCTTTCTCTCCGGTCATAAAGTTCCTTATCAAAACCAACAACGCTCTGAGGCCTTGCCTGTCCAGTCCGATAGTCAAGAATTGTACTGTTTCCGATGCCGGAATCTGTGGTTTTCATTTCCTCCAGTTCTATTTCCAATATTGGGATCTCTCGCTTTATTTTTCTGTAATCATCCAGCAGTTTTCTGGTTATTTTAATATTCAATGGCATCTCCTCCTGTCCTGCTGCCCATGTTGTTTACCCTTTGAAAGGTCCAAACATTTCACCATAAGATTTCTCAATATCAACCAAAAGTTTCTGAAGAATGCTATAGGATTCACTTTCCTTATCGAATCCCGTTTCATTTTGGAGACCGATAATTTTAGCCGTAATACAATCTCTTGCATAGGCTGCCCCTCGATTAAATTCACTTTCCATTCTTCTCTATCAGACCTTTCTTCTCTTTAATCTTTATCGGGCATCTGTCTGTGATACTCCCTCTGCCCTTCCAGGTACTGCTCCGCTTTCCTCTGCCGGCCCAGCAGCTGGCGAAGCTCATTGAGGAACTTTTTCCCGTTCCCTTCCTCCGGCTCATCCCCACACAGGAATAGGCGATACTATAGTTTTCCTGGCAGTCTTCTGCAAACTTTATAAAACTTTCTAGCTGCTTCGACGGCAACTCTGTCATTCACTTCACCCTGTTTCTCTACTGCCATACTCTTCCAGTTTTTTTTATCTCTCAATACAATCCGGTTCACCACTTCACAATCATGCCATCCAGC
>ENA-ORMO01001098-ORMO01001098.1-human-gut-metagenome-genome-assembly--contig:-NODE-1098-length-32169-cov-7.695180_pt1 | contig 32169 bp, 40 predicted proteins | sample MGYA00242106_ERZ509001 | MGnify/ENA primary metagenome ERZ509001 (study PRJEB26280, sample SAMEA2338736) | human gut metagenome | biome: human gut; feature: human-associated habitat; material: faeces...
GTCTGCCTCCACGTTCTGCAAGAAGCGGTCCTCAAGGCCGTTCGCGTTCAGGTCGACATCGAGCTTCGCGAGCGAGAAGGAATATTTGGAGTTGTCGGTGTCGGTGACATAGAGCTTGCCCTTGCGGAACTGGGTGTCAACACCCCAACCCTCAAGCATCTCGCGGTACTCGTAGATGTTCTCGGCCCTGTCGGCTGCGAGGCGGCACAGCTCGCGCAGGTTCATCTTGTAGGATTCACCGCCACGCCCCTCTATCTCCTTCTCCACCTTCGACGGCTGCTTCTTGTGGACGGAGGAATTGCGCTCGTCCTTCTCCACCTGCTTCAAGCCCCATGCCTTGTCCATCTTGCGGATGCGGGAGGCACGGCGGACCTTCGCCTCCTTCCCCCTACCCTCGTCCAATCGCTTGCCGGTTGAGAGGTCGCTGCGGTTGATGACGATATGAACAGCATAGCGATGGGTCTTGTCCTCCTTGCAATACTCGTTGTGAAGGGCGAACACGACCTCCTGATTCGGGTAATAGGTGCCGACGTAATCCCTCGCATATCTCATGCAGTCCTCCGGCGTGAGCTTGCCGCCGTTAAGGTCGCACTCGTCGGGAAGAAAGGCCACGATTTGATGGAACAGCACCGTGTTCTTGGCCTCCTTCAACTCGCCGGTCTTCCTGTCGCGGATACGACGGGCGGCCTTATCATGTCCGAAGGTCCTACGGGTGCGCTCCATGTAACTCGCCCAGCGCTTCAAATCCTTGCACTCCTCCATGTTCTGGGAATCGCGCAGAAGCACCTTCTTATCATCGTTGATGTAGGCGCGGAGATTGCGCTGATGGGATTTGCTGTTCACCCCTCCTTGCTTGATGATAGTCAATAGTCATTCCTCCCTTCTGCTTAACGGACCCGCTAACGCTCATTCTTGCCTTCGGGTGCGGCTGCGCACGCGTCCTTCTTAGACAGCTCGGCAGCCGCCTCGCGTGATTCCCTCACGGTCTGTTTGAGTCTGACACCCCCGCGCTTCACATCGCTTACTTCGACCTTGCCGTTTGCCACCTTCTCTTCATTGATTTCATCGGCATTTCGCGCGATGAACTGCCTAAGTCCATCCAAGTCGATGTCCGCGAGACCGACGCCGAGTGCTTCGAGAACCGTCTTTCCCACATCGTCGAGCGAGTGTGGGGCATCGCTCTTCGGCTCGCGCTCCTTCTTTTCCTCGACGCAGCGCCAGTCCTTCATCCCGAAGAACGAAGGCTCCGGCTTCGGCGCATCGGCACGATAAAAATGGTAGCCTCTGACTGACTCACCGGTTCTAACGGCTCGCCCGACTTCACCACCGGAACGCCCATCGAATAGCTTTTGCTCGATCTCTTCGATGGACTCGAAAACCTCCCCCGTTTCCAAACACGCGATGCGCCTATCGACGCGCCTCTCATCTGCAATCTGAAAGTGGAAACCACGTGCCCGACCGCCCGTGCTGATGGCCGAACTGATATTCCCCGCGGTAGTTCCGTTCGCCAGCGCGGCGCTCTTCAACGACTCGTAGACCCTCCCCGTCTCCACGCACATGACGGGCACCTGCTTGTATCTCTTGTCCGTCACTATGGGACGATTCCTGCTCTCATCAGCGTATTTGAAATGATGCCCATGCAATCCGCTCCTTCGCCTGATGGCATGGCTAATCGAGGCGGTATTGAGTCCAAGCGTCTCTGCCGCCTCCGTTATAGATTCATACATCACGCCGGTCTCGACGCAGACGACCGGCACGGTTTTCTTTGGCATAACAACGACTCCTTTCTCATATGCCCGCATTTGTACGAACGCGTCACCCTTCGATTGACTCCCTACCACTTAATTCTGCCAACTCCTTCTGGGTAAGGTTGCGCTTATTCCGCAGAGTTTTGATGCTCCTTCCCATCGCCAATGCCCTGTCTTTAGAAATCCCCATTTTCAATATCCTCTTCCATATCGTCATCTATCTCCAAATTGACCATGACGTTTCCTTTCCGTGCCTCCTCCTCAAGAGATAAGAGCGCCGCTTTAGTCTGCAAGAACACGGTGCGCTCGTTCTCAAGGGTCGGGATGACATGGCTCTCGTTGAACGCATCGAGTCCGTAGGTGTTGCAGAACTTCATGAGTTGGTTCAGGTTCACGCCGTGCTTGTGCAACTCGAAGAGCGTCTTGCTGAGAACCGACGTGTCGATGACGGTGATGGTCAGGTTGTCTGAATGGATGAGCGAGCTGCGCACGAAATCGGAAACGGTAAGGCCGACTTTATTGGCTTTGCGTTTCAGGATTTGCCTCTCCTTATCTGTCACTCGGACTTTCAGCCATATCTCTCTATTCTCCAATCGCTTGTCCTCACTTTCATAAAACGGAACTTTTGAAACGGTGCCGCCGCCGTTTCCAAGTTCTGAGAATGCGAAAAGCCGCCTTTTCGCCGGTTGGAGAACGGTGGTCTGGTGCCTATCTTTAGGTACCTGATTAACGGGCGAGAACCCCCTTTCGGGTAGGCTCCTAAAGCCGTCCGAAAGCAAGATGGAAGTGTGGCCACAAATGCGGTTTTACCGCGTTTGTGGCCACACTTCCCAAATCTTGCAACTCGAAGAGCGACCTTGGTCGGTGAGCACTGCTATTGTAGCAGTGCGAGAGCCTTTCCGGGCTGGAAATAGGGGTGCCGCCGCCCCTATTTTCTGGCCGGGAAGGCGGGTCTCCCGGAGCTTGCGTAGGGAGACAGGAAGGGGGGGTGCCGCCGCCCCACCTTCCTCAGATTTGCGAAACGCAGACACATGATTTTGTTTTTCGGACTTGGCAGTCATGTATTTTCAGACGCTCGCGAACGGATGGATGCTCTGCGCCTCGGCATGGGAACGCCGCCCCGCGAACCGGCAATCGCTCGGATGTCTGATTCGGTCTCGCCGTTTTCAGGATGACGGTGAATCGGATTCTGCGAAAAGCGGTGACGCGAGGCGGCGAATCTTAAAGAGCCATGAGCTTAAAAGTAGCTTATGTGCCAACTTCCATTCTGGACCACGATACCGCCCTCGGGAAGATTGACGCTGACGAAGAGACGGTCATCCTCGATGACGCGGATGTCCACGCCATCGAAAAAGTCATAGTAGCCAACGATGTCGCTATGAATGTCATCCACGCACATGTCGCAAACGACTTTGCCGTTGGACTTATCGTAGATGAGGAATCCATCGTATTTCTCAGGAGCGGTGACATAGGTATCGAAGTCGATGATTCCGTTCTCGGTCTTCTCGGCGAGACTGTTCAACATGCCGATGATGAAGACGGACGTGTAGTTGTGAGACATCTGAAATCCTCTCCTGATTGCTAACTACTTGTCGAGCGCTTCGACGTAGACCACGCGACGATACCCGGAGGAGGAACGGTCGTCTTCCTTGGGTGGGTCGTTGTGCTTATAGAGGACGACGCGCTTGCCGACCCACTCGTTGTTTCCCTCCTCGTCGTAACGGTTCCACAGCCAATCGGTGACTTTGCCGAACCGGCTGTCGGTAAGGAGCGGGGTCTTGATGTCCTTCTCCTCGCCACGCTTCTTGCCCGCGAGTTCGCGGTAACGGATGTGGAAGTAGTCGGCACCGAAGTTCGTCCGCTCGCGCTCGACGCTTAGAACCTCCCCGATGATGGGGACGGATAGCGCGATGCGGTAGGCGGGCGACTTCTCATATTCGCAATCGGCGATTGCCCTTGCGCACAGACCAACCGAGAAGGAACTGGGCTTCCCTCCCTTCTCAAGTGCAGCCGTCATGTACGCCGTTGGCAGAATCTCGTGATAGCGTTGAGCGTCCATCTTGATTTCCTTTCTCTTGTGGACGGTGATATGGGAAACCGCCCCGTGGGGCGGTTCCGTGTTCCTACTTCAACTTTGCGACAAGCTCGATGATTCCCTCGCGTTGTCGGCTACCGAGACCCTGCACACGTCGGTTCTCGGCGATTCCGAGCTTGCGCATGATGTCATCAGCCTTGGCCTTGCCGATGCCGGGGATGCACATCAGGAACTCGCGGGCGCGGATGCGCTTGGCTCGGTCATCATCGAGGGCATCCGCAAGGGAAATCTCCCCCTTCTTCACGAGTTCCTTGAACTCCATACGCTCGCGCCGCGCCTCTGCTGAACGCTCAAGCGCGGCCTTGCGCTGCTCGTCGGTCATCTTCGGCAGGTTGTTGTTCTCCATTTTTCTCTCCTTACTCTCCGGCCTTGCCGGTTCGCTTGTCCTCAGATGCCGCCTTGCGCAAACGCCAACGGCGGTTCGAGATGGACTTCATCGAGCGCTTGATGATTGGTGAAAGCTCACTATCGGGAATCCTTTGGAGGAGAACCAACTTATCCTCGTCATCCTTCCACTTTCGCCGCTCGTACTTGAAGGCCGTCTCCGCGTAATAGCGCTTGTACTCGGCATGTTTGCGGTCATGCCGCTCCGATGCGCTCAGTCTCTTCCTCACATCGCACCTCCCATTATGTGGCGGCGATGAGGGCGAGCCTCACGCTCTTGAATCCGACATCACCGGTACACACAATCTGAACCGCAATGTCCTTCAAATCGCAACCAGCGTATCGAGCAAGTGCCCGTACCGCGCCGGTCTGCTCCTTGGCGATGTAGCCCATGTGACCGAAGAACTCTCCACGCGCAAGGACCTCGATTGCCTGTGGGTCAAACTTGTTCTTCGGTTCCGGTTTCAGCTGCGCATAGGTATTCATGTACCCCTGCACCGCATCACGACGCTGACAGGCTTCTACTTCCCGCCAACGTGCCGTCATATCTTCTCCGAACGCACACCCACGCGCCGTGGCCGCAAGAATGTACACATCGCCCGTTGGGTTGGGGACTTTGATGATGCCTTCATCCAAAACCTCGACGGCCATCTCTACGCCGTCCACTTCTTGACCTCGACCACATCGTAGGTGGCGGCGAAACCGCTGGCCTTCGCGCCGAGGGTGAGCGCGTCGCAGACGGCTACCGCCTTGTCGAACGTCTCGCACCATGCGACGGCCACGCCGCCGACCACCATCACGACGTAAATCTTGTCGAGCTTCGCTTGTGCCGTGGTTGCCATATCGGCTCCCTTCTCCTCGTCTTTCTTGAACGGCTCCGTGTATGCCGGTTTCTCTTTCGGCTGTTGCACCTTCGCCTTGGGCCGCACCTTCTCCTTCATCGCCTCCAAGATTCGCGCGTCCATGTCGGCGCACCAATCGGTGTAGGCCTTGATGGCATCCTTTTTGGTGGCGCAGTTGAACATGCGGCGGTCCATCTTGCCATCGGGCATCTGGTACGTGCCCATGTAAGTCGCCCCGTGAGTCGAGCCGTAGAGCTTCCCGCGACCGCCCTGCTGGTTGAATATGGGCTTATCGGGCTTCGACATCCGTCTCACCATCCTTCACCTCGACCGCGACACCCTCCTCGGCGGGCACGAGCCACGTGCGCCACTTGGAGACGAACACGTCCTTTTCGCGGTAGGCCGCGCGGAAGTTGCAGACGACGCAGGTTCGCCCATCGCCCCCGCGTGCAACGCCGATGACCGTGCCAAGGCCGAACTTCTGGGAGAGGATTTTGCCCACGATGTGATAGCGGTTCCCGTAGGCATCGCGGGGGAGCGCATGGATGTACTTGTACACCCCGGTTCGCTTTCCCATCGCGCACCGCCTACGCGAACTCGGCTTCGAGGAGCCGGTTGATGAGGACGGTCATGTTCTCACCCGTCTCCACCTTATGGTATTGGAGCTTCGTGTGCATGGACTTCGGGATTCGGACGTTGATGCACACCAGCTCATCGACCTCCGGCTGCGCGTGCTGGATGGATGCCTGCTTGCGCTTGGACTTCTTCGCGGAGGCCATGAAGGCGTTACCGTTGTTAGACATACTTCTTCTCCTTCTCGTTGACGATGGAATCTGCCAGCTCCTCAAGAGCCGGGATGACGTGGCTGTGCGGGCTGTGCTCCGCGACCGACTTGCCCTCGGCTGCGGCCTGCGAGAGCGCGACCGCGCGGGGCACCTTCGCGATGACCGGCACCCGCTCGGACTCAAGGAACTCCACGAGCTGCTTGTCGAGCTTGCCGAACGCGTAGAAGTTGTTGACCACGAGGCGGATTGCCGCAGTCGTGCCGGAGTCCTTGGCGATTTGGTAGGTGCGCATGGTCGGCTCCACATCGCGCGTGCTCGGGAGCATCGGGATGAGGATGACATCGGCGGCGCGGCACCAATCGCCCATGCCGTCGTTCAGGACACCCGCCGTATCGACAATCTGGTAATCGCAGGACTCGGCGTAATCCGGGTCATCGCAGACCTCGTGGACGGAGCCGCCCTGCGGGTCGGTGGATACGAACGCCACCGTGGAGCCTCGGCGCTCAAGCGCGAAGGCCAGTTCGTCGGCGAGGGTGGTCTTTCCCACCCCGCCCTTCTGATTCAGAAAAAGTACCGTGAACATGTCCTATCCCTTCGTGATACCTGACGATTCGTTATTTGAACCAAATAGACCAGATTGCCCACAAGCTCAACCATTCCGTATCCTTCGAGCGCTCCGCCCGCTGCCGTCTCCGCTCCTCCAACTCATGCCGTTCCTGCGGAGAGAGACTATCAAGGTACTTCTGCTTTGCCAACTTACAGCAGTTGTAGATTGATATGCAGACACTAAGAAGCAAGATTATGCCACCGCCAGCCATACCGTATTGGCACACCTTTTGACATAGTTCATCTATCATCTACAACCATCCCCTTCTCTTCGCGATGGCGAGCCATCTCTGCATCCGCCAAAGCCGCCGCCTTGCAAAACGCCATCGTAAAGAGGAATACCAGCGCCAACGCGGCCATCGCGATGACCGTACCCGGCCAGCCAGCAAGACAGAACGCGATAAGAGCCACTGCCCAAAACTCTGCCACGATACCGATGGAAACCGCGCACATCATCCGCACCTCCCGCATTAGAACGGGATGTCCTCGTCATAGAGAGAGGTCGGGAGCGGGTGCGGAGGCTGATTGACCGGGGCATCGTCCATGCTGCGGCGCTCCTCGCGCTTCCCGCCGCTGAACTCAAGCTGGTCAACGATGACACTGAGCATCGAGCGCTTCTCGTCGTCCTTGACCCACTGCGAGTAACGCAGCTTGCCGTCGATGGTGACCTTGGTGCCCTTCATGAGGTACTTGGACAGCTTCTCGGCGCGGGTGCCGAACAGGGAGCACTTGACGAACACGGGGTCATCGACGTACTCGCCCTGGGCGTTCTTGCGCTTCTCGTTGACCGCGACGGTGAAATTAGCGACCGCGAGGCCGCTGGCGGTGACTCGCATAACCACGTCGCGCGTCAGGTAGCCCTCGATGATGACTCGGTTGATTGCCATGTCTGAATCCAATCTACTCGGATGGCTATTGCCTTCTTCGGCACTACCGATATAGCAAACTATAATGCCAGTATAGTTGAAATGTAGTATCCTCCATATCTTCTACACGCCGCGAATCCGCTCTCTGCCAAAGGGGGACACCGGTCATCCGGTGCCCCTCCCATGATTGGTCTAGTGCTTTCAGAAGCTCCTCGATGAAAGCGTTGAGCACGTAGCTCTTGCCCGTACCGGCGTTGCCCGACAGGAACACGTTGCGCCCCGACCGCAGCGCCTCGAACGCCTCGGCCTGACCAGCCGTGAACGTGCGCTCCTCCTCTTCCATATCACTCTCCATTCGCCTCTGCCAGAGTCCCCTCCGGCACATGTATCACGTAATCCGACGATAGCCTGCCCTCGATGATGCGTTGGGATTCGATGATGACAGGCTCGTCAATCTCCTCCACGTCGATGTTCGCCAGACTATCGACTGCGCATAGGAATCCCGATGCAAGCAGAAGCACCCCTGTTGCTCTCGTCAACCGCCGCCAATCCGCCCGGCATTCATCATCGAGGCGGACGCCACCGCCCGCTGAGACCCACACGGCAAACAACCCCGCCGCAAGTAGACCTATGGTGATGCCGTTGACCACTTCCATGCCAAGTACGGGAACACCCATCGAGTCTCCTTCCTATACCTATCAACTATTGTAGCAAAATATGAAACTATCAAACCACAACACAAGGATTATACACAACTATCGAGATATATCGGCGTTCCCCCGCATCTGCATCCCGGCATAACCCGTGCCGTTCAGTTGCTCGGCTGCCCCGCAGCATTCGCCCCGGGTCGATTTGAGGGTGTATCACCCGTCACGGTCGCCGACCTCATGGACGGTTCCCTCAAGCTCGCCACGAGAGCCATTCACGATTGTCGGCGCGACCCACTTGATTTCGAGGCCGGTGGGATTCTCCCTCGGGCCGGTCCAGTACCCGTGCCAATGGCCGCGCCTGACATGGGGTGCCACATGCCGTCCGGTCTTGCCGCCATCCTGACCCTTCGCGTCATGCTCGTAGAAACAGCGGACCTTCGCGAGCTGCGGGGCGATGCGGAAACCCACGTCATGGACGGTGCAATCGGTCTGACGGCTCTTTCGGGACTGGTTCTTCTGGGGAACGTAGACCGTGCGCACATCGGCCTCCTTGGAGGAGATATAAAGAAGAGACCCCAAGATATGCTCAAGAAGATAGCTGCGCGAATGAGCCGTCATCAACAGCTCCTCACCGGTAACCTCACAAGCATATGACATGGACTCATTCACTTTACGAACAACATTCAGCTGCTCGGAATACCATCTTTCAAGCGAAATCCCCTCATCTATCGGAAGCTCGATTGTATCGAGCCACATCCGCATCCCGCGTCGAACCTCCGCCACGTCCGAACCATAATCGTCCGTGTGCCTTATCTCGCAATGATGGGTCAAGCTACCGACGAAGAGAGTTCGCCCCTCAACCCAGCAAAAACATCCCTCGTAGTAACGCGTCACATAACAACTCGCCTCACCAAAGATGTCAGCTATATCATCGGTTAGCAGCTGTTTATACTCATCTACCCATCTTCTCTCTATGAAGATACAGCCATATGGCAGTCGCAGCGCATCCACCGGCACCTCGTCCGCCTCATCAATGCGAAGCTCATCCCAAAGCTCCTTGCCGATTCTATAAACCTGTTTGCTGTCATCCCAAGAAGACAGCAACATGCTCTCCACTTCATCCAAGTCGGCACGCCGCCTCGCCTTGTCGGCCCACACCTGCGCGGGCACCTTGCTCGCCGGTATCTTCATGTCGGTCTCCTCTCGAACCGTGTATCCCATGCGCCCCCATTATCCATCGCGTGAGCCGTCGAGACATGGCGCAACCGTGAATCGACGGGGAGGGCGATGCCTCTGGGGAGTCCGAGGGGATGAAGTTCCCTCGTCATTCCCGACATGCGTCCTCCTCCATCCGCCCATCCCCAGTGCCATGAGGTGCAGTCGGCCGTCAATCATCGTCAACGTCGATCGCGCCGAGCCGCTCCATCCGCTCGGCGAACTCCTCGAGCTGCCTGTGCAGCTCCGCGGGGTCGCCGCTGCCGCTCAACGCGAGGACGAGCGCCATCAGCATGTCCCGCATGAGGCGGTGGCAATCGCCGATGTGCCCCATGTCAGCATCGAACTCGATCATCGCTCGCCCCCATCCCAATGCTTCTGCCCGCTCCACATGGCACCGGTGATGGTGCGCCCGCAGCCCGGGCAGGTGTCGCCGACGTCGTCCTCGCGCTCGAAGTGGTTGCAGATCGAGCAGCGGAACATCCCCACGTAGGATGTGCGGTTCCTGCACACCGTGGTCTGGTGGAACTTCCGGCAACCGTCGGCGGGCGTGTCCTCGTAGCAAAGGCGCTTCTGCCCCTGGTTGCAGCACAGGTCCCAATCGCCGCAGCCGATGTAATGCGAGCATTGCCCGCAGACCTTGCCGCTCATATCGCGTGCCATATCCGCAGTAAGCATGTCCGGTTCCTTCCTCTCTCGGTCTTACCGTGCCTTAATTATATAAACCTATCATGCTACCATGCAGTAAACTACATTCCCACGCGACCTCTCCACAAAGCTGCCCCCGCAGGGAACATGGGTCATAGGGGCTTGCCCCTATCCTTGCCCTCCTCCATCCGTCACCCATGCGAACCAGCCGCCATCTCTGTGGCACCGCCCTTCCCATAGCCGTCACCCCTTCCTCATCTCTCCCTGCCTTCCCATCATCCCGGCATGAAAAGACCCTCCCGTGGCATCCAAGCCGCCGAGAGGGTCTTTTCCTAGCCTTTATCGGTTAATCAGTAGAGCATCGCCGTGAAGGGCAGCATCGCGATGTAGTCGATGACCGACAGCGCGATTCGGATGCCGAGTCCGATGAGCGCGAACTTGGTGCAATCCGAGCGGTACGGCGCGTCGATGTTGCACAGGGATGCCAAGATGGCGCACCCCGCGCCGCCGAGCAGACCGGCAAACAGGTAGCCCGCCTTCTGGGCACCCGTCAGCTCCGTCCTGCGTGTCACGAGCACTTGGTCGTTCTGGTTCTCCATGATATGACTTCAATCCATAAGCGAGTCGGCGGCGAACCCAACCGGGCACCGCCACCGACTCTCACACGCAATCACCCTCACGAAAGGATGTGCCGCCATCATAGCACATTCAGCTCAGCCCCGGTACGACTCCCTGTTCTCAGCGTACCAGCGGCGGGCATCCTCGATGGTGCCCACGCCGAAGTGGCCCACGACCTTGGAACCCTCGTACAGGCGCTCGGCGAAGAACGGGTAACACTCATCGCAGAAGCCGCGAAGCCCGCGCTCGACCCACGACGGGTTGCAGGCGTTCACCCACAGCCCCTCCTCATCCTCGATTGACACGAGGTAGTCGCGACCTCCCCCCTCGTACTCGATGATGTCCCCGGCACTGTACATGTCCCTCAAAACCATGGATGTCCCCTTTCTCCCAAGGCATCAGTGTATGCCTTAATCCTCATATAAAACTATTTGTATAGTATACCATCATGCCACATATATGGCAAACTCCCATGCGTCTGCGCCCGCTTTTGCAGCATATCGGCCATCTGGGCATATAATGGGGGTTCGTGCAAACACGATATGGAAAGGACGGCCCATGGCAACGGTATCGGAAATCGACGGGAAGCTGGATGAGTTGAAGCGGCAGGCCGCCGCCCTCAAGGAACAGCGGAAGGTAGCCGCCGCCAAGGAACGTGAACAGGCGAGGAAGTGGAAAGCCGCGACGCTCGCGGCAATCGGCGAGACCGTGCTCAAGACCCTCGGCGCGGATTGGACCGCCATCGACCTCGAAGGGCTGCAAAGCTGGCTCACCGAGAACGCCGAGGACATCCGGCTCATGTCGGTCACCGACTCACGCTCTCCCGTGGAGGCGAAGGAGGCCCTTGACGCGTTCAAGCGCTCCTCGAAGCCGAAGCACTCAGGCAAACCCGATACGGTCGTGACCGGGGACTCATCCGAGAAGCCGCAGGCCACGGACGCGGAGGATGATGAGAAGCAGGCGGACTGGTAGGTCGCGAAAGGGAAAGACCCGCAGCGGATGGCAAACGCTCCCACTGCGGGTCTCCCGTCTCTGCTGCAACTCATCAAGTAGAAAGGACTGACTCGATGATACGACACCATGGCCCCCATGACAGCATCGTTTTGCCCTCGCGACCGAATTGGCATTCGACGGCCTCCTACGCGTGTCCCTATAAATAATTAAAGGGATGTATGGAGGATATATGGAGGAAGATATGTCACATTGCAAGCAATGTAGGAGACTATCTTACTACAAACATGGTGGAAATATGAAGCCGACGAGTGACGTGTAACCCATCGCCGGATGGTGTATCATCTGCGTCGAGGTTTATTACGGAACCGGACAACTTAGCTTTCTCAGCCCTCGTGGCGGGAAATATATAGAAATACCCCGTGGTGTCCGCAATCGCCACGGGGTATTGTCGTTTGGAGGCACTTACGTGCATGTGCAGCCCGAGCATCTTTGGAAGACGTTCCCCTTCATGAGCCTCCGTCAGGCGGCTGCGGCCTTGAGTGAGCTTTGCGAAGGCGGCCTCATCGCCGAGCGCGATTATGGCGGTCTCGACCCCGATTACCGCCATTGGTACACGTTGACGGAATCAGGGAACGCCGTCGCCTGACGGCCCCTTCAAGGTACACGCAAGGAAGGAAAACATCTATGGCGGTTCTTCGTAAAGCACACAAGAGCAATTTCACGGTCATCGACAACCAAGTGTTCAAGAGCAACCTGTCGCTCAAAGCACGGGGACTCCTGAGCACCATGCTCTCGCTTCCTGACAACTGGAACTTCAGCACGACAGGCCTAACCTCCATCCTTCCATCTGATGGAGAGAGCATCATCCGCTCCGCCATCAAGGAATTGGAGACAAACGGCTATCTCACGCGAGAGCGCATACGTGATGACAAGGGCAAAATCGTCGATTGGCTTTGGACTTTTTCGGATTACCCACAGGATGAAATCCCACATGTGGAAAATCAACATGTGGATAAACCACAACTGGATAACCCACATGTGGAGAACCGAGCACAATTAAATACTAAGCAATCAAATACAGAAGGAGAAAGTAAAAAGGGAGCAAATACCGATGGATATGAGACCGCCCCGGCGAAGGCCGCCCCTGAGAAGAAGGGGACCTATGGGCGGTACGGCAACGTCAAGTTGACGGACACCGACCTCTCGAAGCTCAAGGCCGAGTTTCCCGCAGATTGGCAGGAGCGCATCAACCGCCTGAGCACGTACATGGACAGCACCGGCAAGAGCTACAAGAACCACCTCGCTACCATCCGCAACTGGGCCAGAAGGGATGCTGAGCGCGGCAAGCCCGCCATTCCCCAAGCGAAGGAGCAGATGGCGGTACCGGCCCGACCGCAGATGACCGTCGAGGAAATCATGGAGAAGCACGATGTCGATTACATGACCGCCATGGAGATGCACTTCGACGGCACGTACTGATGTGCCTGCAAGGCAACGAGATTGGATTTGCGGCGATTTGCCGACCATGCGCGAGTAAGTGCGCAAGGAAGCCGTAGAAAGCCCGTAAAACAGCTCTCATTGGCTGTGGGAAGAAAGGATGAGGTAGGACATGGAGAAACTGGACGAGACGCTGAAACGGGTCGATGTGGTCCAACCAGCACCGAAGGAGAACGGAAACGGAGACCATCGCAACGAGGACGGGCTTCTCATCTGCGAGAAGTGCGGAACCCCGAAGGAGATGAGGTTCGAGGCGCTTGGGCGCACGTGGCTCGTGCCCATCCCCTGCGAATGCGCGAAGGCCGAGAAGCAGGAGCGCGAAGAGCGCAAGAACGCCGAGGAGCGCCGAGAGAAGGCGGAGCGGATGCGCAAGGAGTGCTTTCCGGCAAGCGGCTTCTACCGGGACTGCACTTTCGAGGCGGATGACGGCAAGACTCCGAAGACCTCCTCTCTGTGCGAGCGCTATGCGACGACGTTCGACCCGAAGGACCCCTATGGCCTGCTGCTTCTCGGAGATGTCGGCACCGGCAAGTCCTTCATGTCCTCGGCGATAGCGAACAGGCTCATCGACCTCGGGTTCTCCGCGTTCCAGACGGATGTCCGCTATATCGTGAACCTCATGGAATCCTCGTTTGAGAAGCGTCAGCGCAACCTCGACCGCATCCTCTCCTACGACCTGCTTCTCATCGAGGACTTGGGTGCGCAGCGCAACACGAGCTACATGATGGAGCACGTCTACGCCATCATCGACGGACGTTACAAGTCGGGCAAGCCCATGGTCATCACCACGAATCTCGACCCATGGCGCATCAATGACGCGTCCGACGACGAGGCTTGGAAACGCGTATTCGACCGCATCTTGGAGCGCTGCTATCCCATCGAGTTCAACGGCTCTAACCGACGCGCCGCGAAGAAAATGAAGATGCGTGAGGCCATGCGCAAGCGCCTCGGATTGTGATATACTCGATGCGTCCTTCGAGGATGCCGGGTCGCACCCCGAACCGCAGCCCCCGTCATCCCCTTCCACTTCCTCCCAGATTCCTTCCTCTGGGGCAAAGAGACCCCCGGTGCTTTTCTCCACACCGGGGGTCTCTTTCTGTGTCCGCTATATTGATAGCATGATTGCATGCAACAATGCCATGAATGTGGTCTTATGGGGGTCTCTCGCATCCCAAGGCCTTTCCTCAAAAGTAGTAATCCGGTAGTAAAACCGACCCCTTGACCCGCCGCGAAGCCCATGAACTGGGTGTTTCCGGCGATTATGCGTTGATTTGGAATAAAAGCCGTCAAATTTCTCGGCCAATGTTATCCTCTTGGACGCTGTCTTTGCCTCGCTGTTCCGATTCTCGGATTTGCCCGCGGCGGCCATAAACTCGTCCAGGGTGCCGCTGGATTTGGCCTTCCGGTATTCGCCGATCAGGCCCTGGGCATAGCGGAGACTGGCGCTGGAGGCAAAGGGCGTACCCACGAACTTCTGCACGGCGAAGGTAATGGCAGCCAGCGCGGCGGCCAGAGGATAGCCAGCCTTGGTGGCAGCCTCCGTCATGATCTGCGTTGCGGGCAGAGCGCCGTTGACTACCGGGATGGCGCTGAGGGCCATCTCCTTGCCGATGATAGGGATGGTCAGTGAGACGCCGATGATTACCGCCAGCATACCGAACCAGCAAGTGACCACAGTCCGCCACTCATCCATGAACTGGCGCAGGTTAATCATGGACCCCATGGCGAAGAGCAGCATTGGCACGCTCCAGCTGGAAGCGGCGCTGAGACCGGCCTTTTCGATGATGTCGGCAGGCAATACGCCGGCGACGAACAGGATCAGGAACAGCATCAGCGTGGCGAACACCGAGGAGATCCGGGCTTTGGTCAGCTTGGCCACTACATCGCCGACAGCGAAGAGAACCATCACTACTGCGAACCATAGCAACATATCAAACACTTGTCATTCATCCTTTCTCTATCTGTTTATTGAAAGGGCCGCCCGGCGCAGCCTTTTAGAGATACTGGTCGAACCAGTCGCACAGAGCGTTGAGCCGGATCAGACGGTTGACCGGCCGCCCGGACCGGTTGAGCTCGTGGCCCTCCTGATGAATCAGGACCACCTTGGAAGGAACACCCTGCTGACGCAGACTGGTGAACATCTGCAGGGGCTCGTCCATCCAGCAGCGGTAGTCGGTGTTGGAGTGGATAAACAGGGTGGGAGTGGTGACATTGCGGACGTACTTCAGGGGAGACTTGTCCCAGAGGATCTGGCTCTCGTCCCAGATGACGCCTTTCCGCTCTAGGGCATTGAGGCCCATGTGCTCCAGCAGGAACAGATACCCCTTGTCACAGGTGGAGATGGAGGTGACAAAGTTGGAAATGCTCCGCATGGCACAGGCAGCATTGAACCGCTGGGTGTGGCCGATGATCCAGTTGGTCATGTAGCCGCCATAGGACCCGCCGCACACGCCCAGCCGATCCGCGTCCACGTCCGGATAACGGCGAAGCACCTCATCGGTGAAGTCCATCAGATCCTGGTAATCGATGGTGCCCCACCGACCTACTAGATCGAAGTAATCCTGCCCCCGACCGTCGCTGCCGTGGGGATTGGTATAGAACACGAACCGACCGCCGGCGGCCAGCAGCTGCATCTCATGGTAGTACTGGGAACCGTAGGCCGCCTTGGGGCCGCCGTGAATGTTCAATACGCCGGGATACTTCTTCCCCGGCTCGTATCCGGAGGGGCGGATGACCCAGCCATCCACCTCCTGACCGTCCCGGCTGCGGAACGTGATGTGCTCCGGACGTGAGATCTGGCGGGTCTCCAGAAAGGCGTCGTGGAATTGGGTGAGCCTCTCCGGTTCCCCGCCGGAGAGGGGCTGGCGGTACAGCTCCTGAGGCCGGTGATCCCGGAAAGCTGCCAGATAGGCGTTCTCTCCAATGATATCAAAGCAGGCAATCCCCTCATAGGAGGCCACAGGAGCAAAGTTTCCCGCCTTGTCGAAGCGCAGCAGGGCGGTGACGTCGCGCTGGAGACGGACGGCATAGAGACTGTCTCCCTGGACGGCACAGACCTTGCCGCCGCCCAAAGACATATCACCGATGGCGGAGGTACCCAAAAAGCCGTCCGGGGCGCAGAAGGTCCGGCAGTCCCCGGTGGCCGGATTCAGCAGATAGAGCTTGGGGCTTCGGGAGACGCTGGTGTGCGGGTCGCCGCCCTCGAACCAGATATCCGTGCCCCACCAGCCCACCTGGGTGATCCGATATTTCCCATCGGGGACCAGTGACCGGGTTTGGCCGGTGGCCAGATCGTAGAGCATCAGCTGCCGGTAGTCAGGCCGGATTCCCTCAAAGCTCACACCCCAATAGAGGATCCGAGAGCCTTCCGGAGAGACTGCCGCTCCTTCCATGTCATAGGTGGGAGGGGTGATCTGGTTTACGGAGCCGTCGGCAGGATCGAAAATCCATCCGCTCATCCGGGTGCCGTTAATCATCCCCAGACCGTCGGCCCAGAAGGGCAGTTCGTCAAAAACCGTGTAGTCACGGCCGGGCTGAGGCTGGTCCGCAGGCAGGTCCTCCGGAGACGTCATGGGCCGCCGGGTCAGGATGAACCATCTCCCGTCGGGCAGGGGGTGAAACTGCTTTACCGACAGGGGAATGGTGAAAGCCGGTTCCGCCTCGCCGCCCCGGATGTCCAGCCGGTAAAAGGCGGTTTTGCCAGGCTGATCCCCGGTCCGGCAGGAGGGGAAGATCAGCGTATTTGAATCCAGCCAGCGAAAAGCGGCCTCGTCGCCGTTACCGGTCAGAGGGCGGACGGCGCCGGTTGCGGTGTCCAGCAGATGGATGCAGGCGTAATAGCCTTTTCCATCATCTCTGGCCCGGCGGGACACAAAAGCTGCGTGAGCCCCGTCGGGTGCGACCGCCACCTCGGAGAGGAACCGGTATGCGTACAGATCGTCTGCTTTGATGCGTTCCATAATTATGCCTCCTGTTTATTGAGATACCGCTGGTACCAGCGGAGCATTTCCTCCAGTCGCCGGAGCCGCTGACGGGGCCGGCCGGAGCGGGAGAGTTCGTGGTTTTCCCCTGGGAAAAGACACAGCCGGGAGGGAACTCCCCGCAGCTGGAGAGCGGTGAACATCTGGATCGCTTCCAGTTTCCAGCAGCGATAGTCCTCCTCACCGTGGAGGAACAATGTGGGCGTGGTCACATGATCGGCATAGCGAAGAGGGGACTGCTGCCACTGGAGATCCCGATCCTCCCGGTGGGAAGCGCCGGTTTGCCCCTTGGCGAAGTAGTAGCCGATGTCCGCCGTGCCCTCCATCCCGGTCCAGTTTGCGATGGACCGCTGGGAGCAGGCTGCCTGGAACCGGTCCGTGTGGCCGATGATCCAGTTGGTCATGAAACCGCCATAGGACCCGCCGCCAACGCCCAAACGGGTGGGATCGATGTCCGGCCAGCGGGCCAGGGCTCCGTCCAAGAAAGCCATGATATCCTGATAGTCGATGGTCCCGAACCGGCCCCGGATATCGGCAAAGTCATTTCCACGGCCCTCGCTTCCCCGGGGGTTGCAGAACAGAACGAAGTATCCGGCTCCCGCCAGGACCTGCATCTCGTGAAAGAACACCGAGCCGTAGCTCAGGCGGGGCCCGCCATGGATGGTCAAAATGGCTGGGTATTTTTTGCCGGGAACGTAGGCCACCGGCGGGAGTACCCACCCCTGGACCGGCAGCGGACCTCCGGTATCCACCTCCAGCGGCTGGGGCGTGGAGACGGCGCAGCGGTCATAGATCCCGTCGTTGGCGTGGGTCAGACGGATCTCCCGGCCATGCTCCAGAGTGTAGATCTCTCCGATCCGGTTTTCCCGAAACGCCAGGTACACCAGCCGGTCTGCCGCGGCATCCAAATACTCCACACTGCCCGGCCCGGTGAGGGGGCGGGCCTCGCCGGAGGTCAGATCCAAAGCCTCAATCCGGCTGTCCCGGTCCACGGTGGAGAGGAAATAGAGCGTGTCTCCGCAGACGCGCCAGGTCTCTCCGGCACCAAGGCGGCTGTCGGTGGCCACGGTGTTGCCCACACAATGATGGCTGTGGCGGAGGAGCAGCTCTGGTTCTCCTCCGGAGAGAGGGATGGTGTAGAAATCGCCATTTTCCCCATTTCCATAGCCAAGCCCGTCGGTAAGACAGAGAACCGCCTGGTCCCGCCAAAGGGCAAAGAGCTTCACCAGATACCGGTCCTGTTCCAGGAGGCACCGGGTCTCTCCACTGGCCGCGTCCCAGATAAAAACACCGTGGCGCAGAGTCTGGACATCCGTGAAGCGATGACCGGTATAGAGGATCCGGCCATCTTCCACGGTAAAGCCTGTAACCTTGAAGGGCGGCGCGGTGAGGGGGGTGGTTACGCCGGACGCAGGGTCGTGGATATACAACTGGGACCGCTGCCCGCTGGTGAGGCCCAGGCCGTTGGCCCAGAAGGGAATGTCCTCCAGCACATCATAGGTGCGGTTTTTGTATTCCTCCAGGGCCGAAGCTTCCTCCGGGGGACTCAGACTGTCCAGATTTGGGCGGTTCATGTCCACGGTGGCGGTGAAAACGAACCGCCCGTCCGTTAAGCGCCGGGCCCTGCCCGCCCGCATGGGGACGGTGAACAGGGGCTGCGCCTCGCCGCCATCCACCGGCAGCGCGTAATATGTAGTGGTATCCTGAGAAGCGGAACCGGCTGTGCCTCGCATCCCGGAAAAGAGGATGGTCCGGTTATCCATCCAAGAAAAAGCCCGCACCGGACTCAGGGAGCTGAGGGGACGGTCCGCCCCCGTACTGTGGTCATAGACCCACAGCCGGGCGTCATAGCCATTGGAGGCCAAATTCGCCTGCTGGCGGATATAGGCGGTGTACCGACCGTCCGGCGAGAGACCCAGGTCGCTGAGATATCGGAATTGCAGGAATGTTTCGCAGATCATAGGCTCCATCATATTCACTCCATTTCGTCATTGACTACAAATTTCATCCTGTACCAGCGGCACCGCAGATGTGTCCTGCTGCCGGGAGAGGCGGCGTCTGGAAACTGGAAATAGCATCCTGATTTTAATTATTTATTTTTAATTAAAAATAAATAATTAAAAAATGGCTCCATCCTTACAACCGGCGAAGCACACCTTCGATATGCTGCTGTAAACAGTGCTGGGCCCTCGTGATATCTCCGGAACGGATGGACTCTACCAGGCGAACGTGATCTCTGGCTGTGCCGCTAAAGTCCCGGAGCCGCAAAGGGCAAAGCAGATAGTTGGACACTAGAAAGCGCCCCTGTACCCGGTCATACGTCTCCAGCAGAATCCTGTTCCCTGACGCTTCTACAAGCAACCGATGAAAGCGGCGGTCCAACATGGCGAATTCTTTTGGAGAAAAAGAACTGCCGGTGAGGCGGACACCCTCTTCACTGTAACGATTCAACTGGGCTAATACGGTTTCTGCCGACAGCCCAAGGCCGGACATAAACCGCTCCAGCGCATGTCCCTCTACCATTTGACGGACTTCACACATCTGGCGCACATGCTCCTGGTCATACTCCGGCACATAGATGCGGCCATTACCCATGATCTGAAGGATCCCGTCATTGGCCAGTAATTTAACGGCCTGAACCACCGGCGTTCGGCTGACCTCGAAGCGATGAGCCAGTTCGTCCAAGGTCAGGTTTTGTCCCATCTCATAATCACCATTAATGAGGCTCTCAACAATATGCTCATACAAAATTTCGTCCAGGCTATTCTTTACTTTCATGGAATTCTTCCTCCAGTTAAAATAAGTGTAATCGAGAACAGAGAAAAAAACAATAGGGAATAGAAGTGTCATTTATTGGGCGGCGAAAATTCATGATAAATTCACAAGGGGTTACAAGAAATTATTGTTAAAAATGCCAACAAGATGCTATATGCGTTTGTTTCTGATTCTTATATCTACCATCTCGCTTCACATTAGATAGGCCTTATCAAATATCCTATCCAGCCAGCAGCCAGTGTGATGAGGATGACCACAACATCCCCGCCGGGAAATTGTGCGAGGGAAGAGAAGGTGTCAGTCCAAACAGCATCAAAATCCATGCCAATACAAATGGAACGCTGTATAGCATCAGCGCAGCTTTTCCGACCTTTGCAAAAGGACGATACAACAAGTTCAGCTTCCTTTCCGGCAGCGCCGCCGCCAGCAGAACCTTGCTCCCGCCTGTCCCGATCAGCATTCCAATCACGGCCCCCCGGACGGCATCCAATGCCAGCAGCCTGACAGCCGCGGGGGTAATTTTTCGTGTTGCCTTTTGATTCATGGGGACATCCTTGGTTTTTATCCCCTCTTGTTATCGGCGGCATTGTAGCATGAATGAAGAGCGATAGGCTGGATTTTGGCCCCAGATGTGCGTCCTCGGCTTTAAATGCGAGTTAGTCCTATGCGTTCAGGACAAATTGCATTTATTCAGGACAAAACCTTTCAATCTGATATACTGTGGGAAAAGATGGACAAGAAAGGATTCCGCCTATGGTAGCGATCATTCTTTGCGACGACGATCCCTTCACATTGCAGCTTCTGTCCGAGCTGCTGGAACGGGCGATCCGGCAAAGCAAAGCAGAGGCCAACTTGTCTGTCTGGCCTCTGCTGGTCAGGAGCCGCTCCAGTTTATCCGCAGCGGTGGAAGCTATCTCTATTTTCTCGATTATGACCTGGGAAGGGATTCCCCCCAACGGCGTGGACCTTGTCCGGCAGATCTACCACACGGACCCCGGCGGGAAAATCGGCTTTGTTACCGGCCATGGGGAGAAGGGCATGGATATTCTGCGCAGCGGCGTGCGGCCCTTTGGGTTTATTGAAAATGTGTGGATCAGAATGAGATGGTTCGGGAGTGGAGTATATTCGATATTTGAAAATGGCGGTGCCGGAGCAGCAAAACAGCGCGGACGGGGACACCGTCGAACTGCCCATCGGGATCGATGAAACGGTACGGCTGCCGGTTTCTGAGATATTGTATGTGGATTCCGTCAAAACAGTGGCCCATTCTATTTGCTGTCATTTGACGGGTCAGGGGGTGACTGCGCGGGAGACGATCGAACACGCCCAGGAACAGCTGGAAGATCAGGTTATCCGCTGCCGTTGCTCTGTTTTAGTAAGGGACATTGCCGCCGCTGGGCAGTTCAGCGTTTGCGATAAAATAATTTTTAAGACGCAGTGATAAAGGGGCTGCATATATACGCGCAAGATAGAACAGAATTTGTGAAGACAGCGCCTTTGCTTTCCTATAACCTTGGTCCGTGGAGATCGGAATTTACGAAAAAATACAGGAATTGTTCAGGATGCCGTTACAGCTGTTGACATTGATGATGAGCGAACCGCTCTGGTGCTTGTCAGTCTTACTCCTGACGGGAATATTTGCACAGAAAGAACTTATTATGCGATGATTTGCGAGATTGATGCGACGGCATGTAAAGTTACATTTCATGTTACTGACGACGTAGCGTAGCCCTCAATCAAATCCTGGTTTACGATTGAACTCTATGGGCCGCAGAGTGCTTGCGGCCTCATTCTGTTTAAAACCGGGTATGAAATTGCGGCATTAAAACGCATAGTCCAGCGAATAGAGTATGAAGAAGCCAGGGAACGGTGATCTTTTCAGATTGCTGCACCCTGGCTTTTTGTTGTCAATTGAAATTCAAAACCGGGATTTCAATTTTTGTAATGTAGTCCTCGATTCTGTCGATCACCAGTTCATTGATCCCAATCTCATAGGCATAGCCGGAGAACTGTAAATGGTGCTGCTCTGCGTAGCGGAGGATCGCTTCATAGCGGGCAGGCAGCCTGTCCCAATTCCCAATGCAGAATGCCCGCAAATAGACCCCGCCGGGGCGCCTGTGGAGTCCCATCCTGTTCTGCGTGTCCGGCAGTTCGATAAACAGCCTGGAGTAGTCCTCAAACCTCCAGGCCAGGAGGTTTTCCACCGGGAGCATGGAGCCGTAGGGAGTCTGGTACATACGCGGAAGCTGATATTTCTTGGCCTGCTCAAGAATCAGCTCGATCTCCTCCTCCAGGGACTTTTCCGGTGATGTTTGCACTGTCGCCAGATACTGCGGTTCCCGCTCAATGAGGGAGATCTCGGAGAGGTCCAGGTCCAAAAGTTCGGTCATCTCCTGGCGGCGGCTGCACAGTTTTGACCGGACGGCCTTCAGCCCCTGGATCGTCCGGTCCAGTTCTGAGATTTTATCCCGAAGCAGATCTGCCATGCTCCCAGCGGACCTGTTTTTCATAAATTCCTGAATATCCCGGATGGGCACGTTCATGTCCCGGAGCAGCAGGATCACCTCCAGCTCCGTACTCTGGTAATAGCTGTATAGCCGGTACCCATTTTCTTCGTGGATAAACGCAGGCTTGAACAGCCCGATCTCATCATACCACATGAGTGTCTTTTTGTTGATCCCATGCAGAGCGGCAAACTGGCCGATGGTAAACAGCTTCGGTTTTTCCCGCAGCATTTTCAAAAACCCCCTTGACCGTACAGTAACTGTAGGGATTATGATACTCCATGCCGGTAACTACCACAAGAAGCAGGAGGAATTTCCGTGCAGAATGAAATTGCATACAGCAGACCCGTCACCCTGACAAACATTCTTAAATTTGCAGTCCCCACCATCGCCATGAGCGTATTCATGTCCTTCTATACGATGGTGGACGGGCTGTTCGTCTCAAACCTGATCGGGACCAGCGCCCTGTCTGCCCTCAATCTGGTCTATCCCGTCATCGCGCTGGTGACGGCCATCTCCACCATGCTCGCAACCGGCGGCAGCGCGGCTATCATGAGAAAGATGGGAGAGGGAAAGCCCGATGAAGCAAAGCAGGACTTTACGTTTCTGATCCTGGTCAATGTCCTGACCGGCCTTGTGATGTGCGGGCTGGGCTATCTGTTCATGGGGAAGATCTTCGGCTCCATGTCCCTGTCCCCGGAGGTCTCCGCCTATTGCTGGGAATATCTGAGCCGTTACCTGCTGTTCACCGTCCCTATTCTTCTGATGAATAACTTCACCCTCTATATGATCGCAGCAGGCAAGGCGTCCCTTTCCCTGCTCTGCTCCGTCGCCGGCGGCTTGACCAATATCGTGCTGGACTACCTGTTTATCGCCGTTTTCCGCTGGGGGATCGGCGGGGCGGCGGTTGCCACCGGCCTGGGGTACTCCATCACAGCCATCGTGGGCCTGCTGGTGTTCTCCAACCGGAACAGTCTGCTCCATTTTGTCAGGCCGGTCTGCCGGCCCCAAACGCTCGGGAGAGCCGTCACAAACGGCTGCTCTGAAATGGCCACCGCGCTGGTCAACGGCATCATCACGCTGATGTTCAACTGGACGATGCTCAAATATGTAGGGGAGGACGGCGTTGCCGCAATCACCATCATCTCCTATGTGCTGGCCTTTGCCGGGTCCCTGTATGCCGGTTATGCCTACGGGGTGGCCCCCATGCTCAGCTTTTATTACGGGGAACAGAACCATGAGAAGCTCAGGAAGCTGGTCCGCACCAGCCTGAAAATCATCGGCGCGATCGCGGCGGCCACCGTGCTCGTCTCTCTGGCTGTCACAGAGCCGCTGGTGTCCATCTTCGCCCGGCCCGGAACACCTGTCTATGACCTGGCTGTGGCAGGAAACCGGATCTGTTCCCTGGCCCTGCTCTTTGTGGGCTTCAACATTTTTGCAAGCGGGATGTTCACCGCGCTTTCCAATGGGCTCATTTCGGCAGTGCTGGCGTTTTCCCGCACCTTTGTCTTTACACTGATCGCCATGCTGGTCCTCCCGGTCATTCTGGGTGTCACCGGGATCTGGCTGGCGACACCGGCCGCGGAGCTGGCGGCAGTCGTCCTGTCCGCCGTCATGCTCCTGAAATACCGGCGGCGCTACTGCTATTGATTCCAGGGGGGAGTATTTTGAAGCTGGTGATTCTGCTGGCCGTAATCGCGGGAAAATGGCTTCTGTGCCTGGGGAGCGGCCTGGGCCTGGTTTTCCTGCTCTTTTGGCTGAAAGGGAAGCAGTTCAGGGGTAATAGCGAAAAATGGGACGATTTCTTTCTTGCGCTGCCGCCGCAAAAGGTGGAGCAGTATGCGATTGGTATTTATCTGGCCGCCGCGCTGCTCTCGTCCGGCATCAGCTATTGTGTCCTGAAATGGGCGGGCTTCCAGCACAGTCTTTTGATCGCAGGTGCGCTGTTTGTGGTCGGAGCCTTGATTACAGAGTACCGGTGGTTCACAAAAAAGCGGGACTATGTGCTGAAGCGGTATCAGGAGATCCCGCAGACGATTTTGGAAAGAAGAAATGGAGAAAACAAAATGGATGGACAGATCGTATTGAGAGAATACCAGACATCAGACCGCCCGGCTTTGATCGGGATCATCCGGGAGACGTGGCAGTATGACAAGTTTGCCTCCCCCAAGACGGCGCAGAAGCTGGCGCGGGCCTATCTGGACAGCTGCCTCACCAATCAGACCTTTACCCAGGTCGCGCTGGTGGATGAAGTCCCGGTGGGGATCATCATGGTCAAAGACCGCAGGGAGAAGAGATGCCCGTTCCGCCTCAGACTGCGGATGCTCCTCTCCGTGGCGTCGCTGTTCCTGTCCAAAGAGGGGCGTATGGTCACCAGGTTCTTTTCCGGCGTGGAAGAGATCGACCAGCAGCTCCTCCAGGACACCCAGACCGAGTACCAGGGAGAGATTGCCTTCTTTGCGGTCAATTCCAGATACCGGGGCATCGGCCTGGGGAAGAAGCTGTTTGATGCCGCGCGGGATTACATGAGGAACCGGCGGATCAGCAATTTCTTCCTGTTCACAGACACCACCTGCAATTACCCGTTTTATGAGCGCCGGGGCATGGAGCGCCGCGGGGAGCGCGTCCACACCTTTGCGGCAAAGGGAAAATCCGGGACCCTGACCATGTTTATTTACGATTCCTTCATAGAATGTTAAGACAGTTTCTGTCGTTTTCCCCTTCACGTGTGATAAAATGCCTTTCACGGCTCAACGATAAAGAGGTGTCTTTTACGAAATCCAGACAGCGTATTCTCTTCCTGACCGCAGCGGGGCTTCTGATTGTCGGAGGTGGATGGTTCCTATACTCCACCGGCTTTTTCCAGGCGGCGTCCTCTCAGGAATCCCTGCGGGCCTACATTGACGACTTTGCGCCATACTCCCACCTGTGTTTTTTCCTGCTCCAATTTCTCTCTGTCGTGCTGGCTCCGATCCCCAGCAATATTACCGCTGCCGCGGGCGGTGTTCTCTTTGGAACATGGCCTTCCTTTTTCCTCACCTTCGCCGCAGTAGTCGCCGGTTCCCTGCTGTTGTTCTGGTTGGCCCGGGTGCTGGGCCGGGACTTTGCCGGGCGTTTTGTCAGCCGGAGGCTGTCTGAAAAATATCAGCAGATCCTCCAGACCAAGGCTCCGGTGTTCCTCACTCTGGCGTTCCTTTTCCCCTTTTTTCCAGACGATCTTCTGTGCATCCTGGCCGGCCTGTCCTCGCTCTCATTCCGCCGCTTTGCGGTGATCGTCCTGCTTGCCCGCCCCTGGGGACTGCTCTTTGCCAGCGCCCTGGGCGGCGCCGCCTTTCATGTCTCTCCGTGGGCGATGGTTTTGATCGGTGTAGCGGGGTTAGTCCTGTTTCTTCTGGGGATGAAATATGGGGATCAGATCGAAGCGGCCATCCTGAAGCGCCTGTCCCGGTGGAAAGGCAATGATGCGGCCTGCTGATTGTGGCAGAGGTTCCGGTCCCTTTGGCTCAATGAGAATAGCGACTGTGGACAGCCCCAACAAGGCGGCCGCTTCCGGATTTCTGGCGGCTCTGTCTTGTTGGGGCGTAATCCTGCTTTGAGACAACTGGGATTGTGTTGGGCCGCGGGGCGGCTTGCCTTTTATTTGAACTTCCCCTATACTATAACGATGGATATATTTTGTATGAAACGGAGAATTTGGTGATTCTTGATGAATAAAAAAGATTTGAAAATGCGGCCGGTAGGCAATGAGTATCTGGAACAATATAACGCCCTGCTGCGCTATGTATTCCAGGTGACGGATCAGGAACTCAGTTCCGTGGGCTGGCAGGAGAAGGAGATCATCCGGGCGAAATTTCCAACCATGCAGAAAGCGGACGTGATCGGCTGGTTTGACGGCGACACCCTGGTTTCCCAGGTGGCGGTCTATCCGATGCGCGTCAAGGTTTTTGGGAAGACCTATTCCATGGGCGGCCTGACGGGAGTGGGGACCTACCCGGAATACTCCAATATGGGCCTGATGCACAAGCTGCTGGAGCAGGCCCTGAAAAACATGAGGGAGAAAAAGCAGTATATCTGCTATCTCTACCCCTATTCGATCCCCTATTACCGGCGAAAGGGCTGGGAACTGATTTCGGACAAGATTTCGTATGAGATCAAGGACTATCAGCTTCCGAAAAACCACCAGGTCGCCGGCAGCGTGCGCCGGGTGAAGGCGGACGGCGAGGAACTGAAGGAGACCTACGCCCGCTTTGCCGAGCATACCCACGGAGCCATCCTCCGGGATGAGCTGGCCTGGAACGAATACTGGCTCTGGGACCGGGACGATATCATGGCGGCAATCTACTATAACGAGAATGAGGAGCCGGACGGGTATATCATCTACTGGATCGAAAATGAAGTCTTCTATATCAAGGACATGATCTTCAATCATGAGGAGGCCCGCACGGGGCTGTGGAACTTTGTTTCCGCCCACTTCTCCATGATCGACCGGGTGGAGGGCAGCACCTATACGGACGAGCCGCTGGCCTTCCTGCTGGAGGACGCCAGCATCAGGGAGTCCATCTCCCCCTACTATATGGCGAGGATTGTGGATTTCCCCGCGTTCGTCGCGGACTATCCCTTCAAGGCGGACGATACGGAGCGGGAGTGGCGCTTCTCCATGACGGACCCGATCATGGAGTGCAACCAGGGCTCGTTCCTGCTGAAGATATCAAAGGACGGCAGGGGGACGGCTGTGAAGATCTCCGAGCCGTGCGCCGACAGCATCAGCATCCAGACCATGACGACCATGCTGATGGGCTATAAGCGCCCGGACTACCTCGCCAAAATCGGGAGAATCCACGCCGGCGGGGAGACGATTGACATGCTGGAGGACGCGATTGAGCAGCAGCCACCCTATATATCCGACTATTTCTAAGGGCCGGAATATCATTTTTTCAGACTACTTCCACAAAGGCAGGTGATCCCCCGCTATGCAGAAAGTTGATTTGCTGGAGGGCTCCATTGTTCGGAGCCTGACCAGTTTAGCCCTGCCCATCATGGCCACGTCTTTGATCCAGATGGCCTACAATATGACGGATATGATATGGATCGGCCGCGTATCAGCCAATGCGGTGGCGGCGGTGGGCGCCGCGGGAATGTATCTGTGGCTCGCCAACGGCCTTGCCATGATCCCGCGCCTGGGCGGGCAGGTCAAAGTGGCGCATGAGCTGGGCGCGCAAAATATAGAACGTGCGGCCTCTTATGGGCAGGCGGCATTCCATCTCGGGGCCTTGCTGGTGGTTCTGTTTACAACGCTTTGTATCACACTCAACGGGCCGCTGATCGCATTTTTCAGGCTGAACACGCCCTCTGTGATCGCGGACGCACGCACCTATCTGGTAATTGTGGCGGCCGGATTTTTCTTCTCATTCTTCAATCAGATTTTTACGGGGATGTTCACCGCTATGGGGGGAAGCGTGGTGGTTCTGCGCTCCACGGCCATCGGGCTGGTGGGGAACATCATTCTGGACCCGCTTATGATCTTTGGGATCGGCCCATTCCCGCAGATGGGCGTGGCCGGAGCCGCCACAGCCACCGTTCTGGCCCAGGCCATCGTAACAGCCATGTTCCTTCTGGCAGCCCGCCGCGAGATGACCGTTTTTCCGCAAATCCATATATTTCAGGCCAGTCAGTGGAGGGCCTGGGCGGAGATTTTGAAAATCGGTTTGCCTGTCTCCATCCAGAGCATGTTTTTCTCTGGCCTCTCCATGATCCTCGCCAGGCTTGTCGCGGGCTGGGGGGACGCCGCTATCGCGGCTCAGAAGGTCGGTTCGCAGATCGAGTCCATCTCCTATACCACGGCGGAGGGATTTGCCACGGCGGTCAACGCATTTATCGCGCAAAACTTCGGCGCGGGCCGGATGGAGCGCATCCGTAAGGGGTATTGGACAGCCATCGGTATGATCGTTGTCTGGAGCGGCTTCACCACACTTATGCTGGTGGTCTTTCCTGTTCCGCTGTTCCGGATATTCATTCCGGATGACCACGTGCTGCAGACCGGCGTGAGCTATCTGCGGATCATGGGTTACTCCCAGATCTTGATGTGCCTGGAGATCACCTCCTCCGGCGCGTTCCAGGGACTGGGCCGCCCAATGCCGCCCACGCTGGCCGGTATCATCGGGAACGCCGCCCGCATCCCTCTGGCTGTATTCCTCAGCGCCACGGTACTGGGGCTGGATGGGGTCTGGTGGAGCATCAGCATCTCCAGCATTGCAAAAGGCATCGTCGTGTTCACCTGGTTTGTGGTGATCCTGCGCCGTTATACACACCTGCAGGCGCAGGGAGTTGACGGACTGGAGTGACCGTCCGCAGGCTGATTTTGGGTATTGTGCCAGGATACAATGCCTCGAAAATCCACCGGCAGGAGGTTGTACGGTTGCGGGATATTGCATACCAAGCGTTTCAAAAAGGAAATTGACCTTGCGCTGCTGGGGATCGAGAAATGGGCGGATGACCGTGCCTATTTCTGCACACCCAGAAAAGCCGGGATCATAGGCAGGGACGGAGTACCCGGAGCACTGTGCCGCCATGAGTTATACCGTTACGCTGGAACTGCCGGACGGCGCTATGACCCTTGCGGACTGCGGCGACGGGGATCGCCCCAGACAGGCGCCCTGCGCCCCGGATCAGCCGAAGGCTACTTCGTATGTAGCAGGGAGCGGGTTTATCGGCGGTGCGGATGGCCCGGCATCCGCTTTTGTTGGAGAGGAGCAGGGAAAACTTCGGATGGCCTGTTCCTTGCTTCGTTTCGGCGGAGAATGTGGAATAGCGGATGATTTTCCACGAAAAGCAGTTTGAGGACATGACCCTGGAGTGGACTCCGTCAAATGAGGCCAAGCGTTCCATATCTGGAAGATAGAATACGGCTGAGGTGCCTGCGCTGTTAGCGCCGACGTGACTTGACCAAAAGAGAGGTGGGAAAAATCCTAGACCAAAATGAGTAACTAAGTATGGGACAGGGCAGGTTTCTATATATTTTCATCCTCTGGTCAACAATTCAAGACAGCCGCTGTGGAGGTTCCCACAGCGGCTGTTCGTTATGATTGTCAACTCCGTCCCGTTCTGGCATTGGCAAACCGGTCGACTGTAAAGTTATATACATAATAGAAAAGGACGCCGAAACAACACCCGATGATGTTGTTTATAATACGGAGGATAATTGCTGATTTTACCCCAAAGATATTTGTAGCCATAAGAAGCGCGCCAAAACAGTTCAGAAGGGTTTTCCAATGATAGGCGGCGCAGAGGCCGAGCAGCAATCCTGAATAGATTCCCAGATACGAGTGGGCGGAAGCCGGAAGCAGTTGGTATACGATCCCAAATAAAACACTCCCAGCCACGACGCCGCCCAGGCGTTGAAATGCCCGTTTGTTTGGGCGCTCGCCATATTGCGATAGGACCGTCAGGCAGGCACAGCCTACCCACATGATCCGGTCTACCTGAAGTAGTTCTCCGACAAGGATTCCAAGCGATAATCCAAGCGTCACCTGAAACTGCCATTTTCCGAGGGGATCAAAGAGGGAAAAGTCTTTCACGATCTGCGAGAACGTTTTGCCGTAATCTTTCTTCCTGTGATTGATGTAGAAAATGATTCCGCACAGCAGGCATCCCAGCAGCATTTCGAATACCCGGAGCACGAGCAGATGTCCGCCAACCGGATTCCCGTATAGGAACATATAGGCAAACAGGTACAGGCCCGCCCCTCCGTATAACGGCTCGTGGCAGGCGGAGATCACGATAAAGCCGATGCTCAAGAAGTTGATCAGAAACCCCCACGCCGGATTTACGGACTGCGCAATGCAAGGGCTGAAGGTCAGCAACACAAAGACAATAAAGAAGTTTATCAGGGAGCTTTTGAGGCAGTAGCCGAAGTCGACAAACCGGACCGTCAGCAGAATGCAGAAGATTACCACGGCGGCAGAGCTGTTTTCATCTCCAAACAGAAAGTTTAGAATAGAAATAAAAACGACTGCAAAGAGAACACAGAGGATATCCTTCACAATCAAGGCCGCAATCAATTTGTGCCGTTCAGACGGATTCGCTGCGTTTCTGATTTTCCCCTTACATACAGAGACATCTAATTGCATCGCCTGATAAAAGTTCATCTGGACCTTCCTTTCTCAGAGCATAATCCTATCATATCCGGCGGGGAAATCAAGAACGTAGCCTTTGTAAAAAAACTGTAAACAGTTCCGGCCATTGGGACTGTTAAAGCCGATCCGAATTGATGAAAACAGGCGGCGCCTTCCCTTAGCCGGAACAAATCAGAAAATTTGGGGAGTCACTGTCAACGGCGTGGGTGCAAGGGAGCGGGACAGGGTACTTACAGCTTCAGCTTCATCCGGTCCGTCTGAATGCCCCTGCCTGATTAGAACAGAGAGTTGTCGTTGTTCTGATCGGCAGGGGCGTTTTGTGTCCGAAGCCATTTCTGCGCAATGGCTTTGGACTTTTCTGAATAGGAGTCCTATGTTGCCTGCTAAATACAAACGGAGCAAAATGAAAGCGCAAAATATGAAACGGATGCGGCGGCCGGACTGTCGCTCCCTCGCACCGGATATCCTTCGCAGCAACGCATCAGCCATGGAGTACAGGCCAGCCCCGGCCCACTCTTTTAAAAAATGTTTGATCTGCCGGGACCTTCCTCTTAAAGCGGTGGGGAACCGACGCTGGCAGGCTGCTTGAAGTTACGACTGCTTTTCAAATAGAGGATAGTTCTGCGCATCTCCTGAAAAACGGCAGGACCTTATTCTCCTGCTGCATGAATACCTGCCGGAAGCCATTTCCACCAGTTGTGCATTTCCGGGCGAATGCGGCGCAGGGTCATTCCGCTCACTGCCCCATCGCACATGGGGAAGTTCCTGTATAGAAAGGAGTATCAGCCGCCGCAGGCGGCTGATTACACACGTACAGCGAAACTCACCAAAAGACTCGAATGACGCCGCAGGTCACGGTGGTGGTAATGATTCCGGCGATGAGGACGCCAAGCGCGATGGCGGGGAGGGCTGTCCGGAGCCGGAGGTCCAGCACATCGGCCACCAGGGCGCCGGTCCAGGCCCCGGTCCCCGGCAGCGGGATTGCCACGAGGATGATCAGGCCGATGGTGCGATACTTTTTCACGATTCGGCCCTTGAGGTGTGCCCGGCGCTCCAGCCAGTCGATTTTCGGTCCAACCCAGCTGGATTTGCGCAGCCAGCCAAAAATACGGCGGAGCAAAAGAATGAGAAAGGGGATTGGAACGAGATTGCCGAGGATGGCGGCAGCCGCCGCTGCGGCTGGCGGCAGGCCGGCGGCTATACCGGCCGGAATTGCACCGCGCAGCTCCAGCACAGGCACCATGGCAATGAGGAATGTCATGAGGAGCTCACCGAAAAAAGTATCGAATAAATCCATAGAATACACCTTTTTGTATGATAAATGTAACGATTGCATTCTACCATAGAGCGACGGATGCAGCAATGTTTATTTTTATCTGTACAAAATCGAAACATGTATTTGGGCGGTAAGCAATAGAGGGCAGACGGTACAGCCTTACCCTAAAAGAAGAACGGCCCAAACCGGGAGGGGGGTCGGGAGGAACATCTGGCAAGCCATACATTATATATATTGGGACAGAGCGTATCAAAGTGTATGGATCGCAGACGATCTGCCGGAATGTTACGGTTATATTACAAGAGTTGCAAATCTATTGCAAACAGAAAATTGATCTGATATGATGCGTCTAGAACAAATGAGGAATCGCTCTTGGCTGCCCGGTACAGATACAGGAATGGCTAGCCACGGTATGTGTACCGTGTAAAAAAGAGGCTTCACTCAGGCGTTCTGAACTTCTAAAGCCGAACGCTCACCGAGGTAGTTTGGGGGGCCGCGTTTGCGGAGTGTATCTCTCCAATTTGCCAAAATGAGGGAACGGCGGAAATTTAAAGGAGGTAAACACCCAATGAAGAAGTTCCTTTCTCTGGTACT
>ENA-ORMO01001112-ORMO01001112.1-human-gut-metagenome-genome-assembly--contig:-NODE-1112-length-31908-cov-5.881298_pt1 | contig 31908 bp, 32 predicted proteins | sample MGYA00242106_ERZ509001 | MGnify/ENA primary metagenome ERZ509001 (study PRJEB26280, sample SAMEA2338736) | human gut metagenome | biome: human gut; feature: human-associated habitat; material: faeces...
ATTTTTCTCGTAAGAACGAGAGATACTACGCTGTAATCTGCGTTTCTGTTTTTCTGATTTCTTTACTTTCTGACTCTTATTGATGTTCTTATACTTAGTCCCATCAGAGCAGACAGCCAGATCTTTGATTCCCAGGTCTATGCCGACTCCGTCATCATTAAGTGTTTCCCTGCAGTCAGGAAATTCTACACATACACTGATCCACCAGTTCAATCCGTCAAAGGATATTCTCGGGTTCATATATTTAGCATTTGTCGGAATACGTCCATGTTCTGCAAGTCTTACCCAATTCATTTTTTGTTTGTTGGCTTTCCTGCTGGAGGAAAAGCCTTCAAATTTAACGTGGGTATTACTGAATCGTATCTTAACGTTGTCCTGATAGAACTTCGGCATTGATCTCTTTTTTGACTTGAATCTTGGGAATTTCTGCAAACCCTTAAAAAAGTTCTTATACGCAGTACAGGCATCTTTGATCGCCTGTTTGGTTACATTATTTGAAATACTCAATAACCATGCATATTCATCAGAATGTCTAAGCTTTGTAAATTCTTTTCTGAGTTCTGCATCTGAAAGGAATTTTCCGCCTTTTTCATAGTTTTCTATTTCCCTGGCCAAAGCCCAGTTATAAGCAAATCTTGAAGCACCTGCGTACTGAAACATCTTAGTTTTCTGTACATTGTTTGGTATCAGCATTACTTTTATGGCTTTTACCATCTGTTTCCTCCTGTATCAGTTCACGGATAAGTTTCTTAGCTATATTCGCTCGTTTTCCTTGTAATTTACAACTGAATACTGTGATTATCTGAACCAGATCTTCAACAAGTTCCTGCTGTTCGGATTTTTCAGTATTATCAATAATCTCAATCTCACAATTATAAAGTGAAGCGATATATTCTATCAGCTCAAAACCAAATCGTAATAGCCGGTCTTTATATAAAACAACAACCTTTTCAATCTGATTTTGAGATATTCGCCTGATCAATTCCTGAAGTCCTTTTTTCTTATAATCAATCCCGGAACCGATATCACTTATTATCTCAAACGGCTGTCCTTTTGCCAAAAGATATGTCTTAACATTATCAATCTGTCGTTCCAGATCATCTTTCTGTTTATGGCTGGAAACGCGACAATATCCAATTGTAATGCGTTTTTTAGGCTTTACATTTATTACCTGGTTGAGTTGCTCATCAGAATAATATCTATAGCCACTTACTGTAGTATGATGCGGATGAAGTTTTCCATTGGCATCCCAATTTCGTAATGTCTGGGCAGATACGCCTATAATTTTTGAAAATTCATGTATAGAATAATATTTACTCAAAGAATCAACTCCTTTCAATAATATTCCACTCTAATATCTTATAAAACTCAACATATGCTTATATGATTTTATAATTTATATTTAACTGTTAATAACCTTCCACAAAATTTTATGTAGTTATTAGAGCAGCGCCAGTAGCCTATGCTCTCGTTTTCGTTTATAGTTTCTTTAGAAAAAAATCATTTCTTCTTCATGGGGTCTGACCCCAATGTGGTCAACTTATCTAACAGTAATGTAATCAAAAGCAACATAAAATCACACAAAACAATTTCAGGCAGTTAATGACTCATCATTAGTCTGTAATGTCTTATTGATGCTTGCTATATTATTAAGAATCAAAGAATTGAGCAGACTATCGATATTCAGAGGGGGATTGTCAATTAATTTCGTCGCTGTTTCATAAAAAGAATTATCATTCCGTAATGGCAATCCAAGCTCCTGTATAGTCGTATCCAAAACTGTTTCACTATTAAGGATAGAAAGCACAGCATGTAAAAAAACTTTTTTAATATCAATCGTTCTCATCTTTGTGTTTATATTTTTAATACCTACGGCGTCCAATACACCCTTTATATCTCGTCCATGTTTAATTACAGCAGCAATATGCTCATCTATTAATTTTTTTGTTCCAGTCTGAATATCAATGACCTCATCACCTACAGCAGGACAAAAAACAGGTTTCTTTTGTTGTAAAGCAAAATCAGCATTATGCATTGTACCACTTTTTGCCTCACATTCGTATATTACGACCACTTTTGACATTCCTACAATAAGTCTATTCCTATTGACAAATCTGGATTTATCAGCCTTTGTTCCTATCGGATATTCAGACATTAATATACCGCCATTTGATAATATCCGTTCTGCTAAAGTCTTGTTTTCTTTTGGATAAATCATGTCGAGCCCATGCGCTAAAACTGCTATCGTCTTACCACCAGAAGAAATACATGATTGATGGGCTAATTTATCTACGCCGCAAGCCAGACCTGATATAATAGAGCAATTATTACTCACCCATTGCGGAACAAGATAATTTACAGCATTATATGAAAACTTTGTAGGTTTTCTAGTTCCAACACAGGCAATGGCATATTCTGAAATCTCAAAAAATTCCGCTCCTTTATAATAAATAATTGCCGGTGGGTTATCTATTTTTGCTAATTCCTTGGGATAATTCTTTTGGGTATAAAAAGTTGTCTTTATATCCAGTTCTTTGTTTTTTTCTAATATCGTATCCGCTTTTAAAAGAGCCTGATCTACTAAATCTTTATTTGAAAAGTATTCCCCGTATGCCATTAATTCCAAACGGCTCTCAAATACCAAACTGTCGGTAAACATTTCCACAATATCAGAAAAATAGTTTTGTAAAAGGAATATTAAATCACTATTTTTAATTCCCAGTTCGCTTAAGGCTATAACATATCGTATCATTTTACATCATCCTTAATATTATGAATTGAATATCTCATACAAATCAGCCACTTCTTTCTTTGCATTACTATTAATTTCGTAATTATTAAGTGGACAATATGTTTCTAATTCATATGTATAGTCTGGACCGAATACATCACCAGTAATCGTATAATCACGCCTTTGAAAAGTACTTCTAAAGATACCAATGGACACAAATATAATTTTATTTGCCCCAAGTTTTTCAAGCAAATTTCTTACCGCATTAAATGAATTACCATGTGTCATATAATCATCAAAGATACACACATTAAAACGCCCTTCTGATTTCAATTTTTCTATTCTCTTCTTGTAATCAGGATTAATTATAAGTGTTCTGAATTCATCTTTTGCACCAAGATCAATCCTCGCCTGCCGTTCTCTGCCACCATTATGATTCTGATTCTTAGATGTATGTCTTATAAGGAGATTTGTTGCCGCCAATGGAATATCTGCCTGATAACGTCGGGGTAGCTGCTTTCCCTTTAATAACCTTACCTGTGTCATAAAATCAAAAACATATTCATTTACATCACAATTAGAGGATGGTAACATACCAAAAAGCTCTATATCATCAAAATCCATATTACTTGTCATTCCAGCGAGAAAATGATACAACAAAATTTTTCTGTAATTTAAGCTTTGATGGTCTTTTAATAGCCTTTGGAAATTTAATACCATTACTTTTTCTTCTGCTGTATCTGCATACTTACCGTATCTTGCATCTACAAGAGAATATGCTGTAGATATATCATCTATTTTCAATTTAGAATACCATACATTCTGATTATTCAAGGTCTGAATAAACTTTCTTAGCTGTTTCACTGTATTTACATGAATCCCATATCTTCGTGCTTTATCTTCTAAGGGTAACCATGTTGGAACAATATATAAAGAACGTGTATTGACTGCTAACTGAAAATCTACATTTTTACCACCTATAAATACAAAGTAATTATTCTTATCTTTATTAGATTTAACAACTTCTTCAATAGTATACCTATCTCTAAATTGAAAATTTGTATATCCATGTTTATGAAACGCATCCGAAAAATCTATTAATAAATCCCTTTTTCTGCTATAGAAAAATACCCTATTGCCAGATTCTTCTGATAATTCTTTAAATTCACGCATGAATCTGGCACGTTTTTCTCTAAATCTATCAATGTCAAAGTCAAAAAAAACAGATTTCTCGTAATCTTCTCTATCTGGCTCATACTTTAACATATCTAAGTTACAAAATATAAGTTTCTGCATATAAGAAGCCTCCTGATCATTGTCAGTTAAAAAAGCTAAATGCTAAACTTTTTTAACCAAGCTCTTTTGTTAAGTATAATTGTACCAAGACGCTAGCGCGTCGGCTAGCCCTAAGTACGTGAAATTTTATACTTTTTCTTAAAAACCTTAGTTTTTTTAATTAAAAATAGCAGTTTTTGTATTTATGTTGTATTGTTGAATTACCCCTAACTCACAAACACATATTTACATCAACTGCTATGCTTATGTTATCATGGATTTTTAAACTCAACAACTACATTTTTAAATTTTATGTGAACTTCCAGTTTTTTTCCGCCTAAATCGAGTATCGCTATATCTGTGACTCAAAATAATTCTATTTTTCCGTCTTTTCTCTATCTGTTCCTGCATTCAAAAAGTTCATGATCTCCTCATATGACCGCCCACTTTTTACAACTGCTGACAGGATCTCTTCTTTTCTTATGGCATCCCGCTTATCTAACAGTTCTTTCAGATACGCACAAGAACTATCTTTACTGTTGCAATACTCTTCTATGCCATGCAACGATAAAATTACCAAAGATGAAACAGATCTCGCACCATGCATCATAAGTCCCGGCAAATAGCAACCGGGGCTTATTTATTTTTTCTCCATACATTTATTATATAATTCGTAACCATGCAGCCAATCATGCAACCCAATCCATTGTGAATCATATCGTCCCATTCAAATAAACCACGCATGAAAATCAACTGGCTGAACTCTATTATTGCTGACACCAATATTCCTACCGCCAGAGCCTGATACCACTTTATCTTATGATTTGCAATTATGGGAAGCAAGACACCGGCTGGCAATAACAATATACAATTCAGCAAATTTTCTTTTAGTAACGTCCAATCATGGTAGCGAATAATATCTCTCCATGACCAGAATGGTACTAATTCATACTGGCGAATAGTTACCGTCCTGGTAAATACAGTTGATCCAAATACAATTCCCAGGAACACCACCAACGCCAATACTGCTGCTGCCTGAATTATATTCAATTTCTTTCCGTGTATGCACACCGCCATTGCTATGCATACCAGTATCAATACTCCCATAAAAGCCAATATTTCATATCTTGACCATTGTTTATTATATGTTGTCCATATCTGGTAAATGTCCATTCGATTTCCTTTCTGTATCAATCAACCCAAATCTCAAGAACATCGGATACAAATAGCTGGCACCGAATACTCCCAATTTTTTCGGTCCACTTATATTGCCATTGTTCTCCAATATCACTTTTAAAGCAACTTTCACACTACTTCTCGTTATAGATTTTTTCTTTCGATTAATCTGTATTTCATTTCCATTTACGGCATACCGAAATCGTAATCCTTTTACCGTTGTAAAGGAATATCCTGAAAAAATTTCAATCGTACTCCACAGATATTTCTCCATACATTCCAAAGAAGTCCCTTTGCATATCTGTAATTGCTCAACGGCTTGCCTTCTTTTTCTATACATTCTACAACGCTCTGCGTAAAGACTAAGTTCATCTACATTGTAGATCATTTTGGTATATGGCAGATAGGAATGTACAGATGACTTGCTCAAACCAGTTTTCTTCATTATTTCCGGAATACTCATTCCCTGCTCTCGCATTAAGCTAATCTGCTCACTGTTCTCAGTATGATATACACCTGCAGTAATCAATATTTTTCGTGTTTTCATCAATGTAATGCCAAACTCTTCTGATACTTGCCTTAACGAAATACTTGATCCATCAGTCATTCCCGAAGTATATGCCTCTACAATACAATTCTGGAACTGCTCCATTATTCTGTTCTGATCATACCCTGGTTTCTTTTTTGTTCTTCCCATTTTTCTTTACACCACTGCCATGATTGTTTTTATTTCTATTCTTTTCTCTTTTATATTCATCCCATGCATCCACAGCCTCTATCCCTGCCATCCATAGCACCAGGGTATCCGCCCGAAGCGTTACCCCTAAATGCTTCAGCATAAATGGTTCCTGCAAGAGGGAAAGCAAAAAAATCATCAATAGCATGTATGCTTTAAATAATTTGACTATATCCCTCCGCATACGTTTTCTCAAAAAACAATATACCAAAACATAAAATATAATCACACCTGCCTTAATCCATACTTTCATACTCGCTCCTTTTTTCGTGTCAATCCAATCACATTGTACTGATACTCCGGCACCTGCCAGTGCCAGAGCATTCATTTCTTATTCTACAGTAACGCTTTTTGCCAGATTTCTAGGCTTGTCTACATCTAACCCTTTAGCCACGCTGACATAATATCCCATTAGCTGCAACGGAACAACCGCCAGACTTCCTACAAAGTGTTCATCTATCTTCGGAACATAAACTGCAAAATTTACCTGATCTTCAATCTCATATTTTCCATATGTTGTCAGTCCCATCAAATACGCACCACGACTCTTACACTCCAGCATATTACTAATGGTTTTCTCGTAAAGATCACTCTGTGTCAATACACCAATTACTAATGTTCCTGGCTCGATCAGACTAATCGTACCATGCTTTAATTCCCCGGCTGCGTATGCTTCAGAATGAATATAAGAAATTTCTTTCAGCTTTAAACTGCCTTCCAGAGAAATTGCATAATCAATTCCTCTGCCCACAAAAAACACATCATGAGCATTCGCATATTTCGCAGCAAACCATTGAAGTCTTTCTTTATCCTGCAGGATTTTCTGAATCTTATCCGGAATTGTCAATAACTCAGTAATGTAATTGCCATACTGCTCTTCTGTAATGGTATTTCTAACTCTAGCAAATTGAACAGCAAGACAATACATTGCTACAAGTTGGGCGCTGTAAGCCTTTGTCGTTGCCACTGATATTTCCGGACCAGCAAGAGTATAAAATACTTTATCTGCCTCACGAGCAATACTGCTGCCAACAACATTTACGATTGCCAGAGTTTTTATACCTTTTTCCTTTGCCAAACGCAAAGCTGCTAAAGTATCCGCTGTTTCCCCTGACTGGCTGATAACAATAACCAACGAGTTTTTATTTATTGGCATTTTTCTGTATCTAAATTCAGATGCAAGATCCACTCTTACAGGAACATCCACCAAATCCTCAATCACATACTGTGCTGCCATTCCAACATGCCAAGCTGAACCACATGCAACAATATATATCTGTTCAAATTTCTGAATTTCCTCTTCTGTAATTTCAACTGATGATAAATCAATACAATTATTTTTTATGACAGAACTCAAAGTATCCTGAACTGCTTTCGGCTGTTCATGGATCTCTTTCATCATAAAATGTTCAAATCCTGCTTTTTCTGCTGCCTCAGCATCCCACTTAATTTCTGTTGTCTGCTTTTCAATCTCATCCCCATCAAGATTAAAGAAATGAGCTTCTCCAGGTGTCAATCTGGCAAACTCCAGATTACCAATATAATAAACATTTCTTGTATATTTCAGAATAGCCGGAACATCAGAAGCTACATAGGTTTCGCCGTCTGTCACTCCAATAATCATTGGACTGTCTTTTCTTGCTACCCAAATTTCTCCCGGATAATCTTTGAACATAAGTTCCAGGGCATAAGAACCACGCACACGAACCATTGTTTTAGCAATCGCATCAATCGGTCCGAGATTATACTTCTTATAATAATAGTCCACTAATTTGATTACTACCTCTGTATCAGTCTGACTGTAAAAAGTATAACCATGCTTTAATAATTTTTCTTTAAGCTCCGTATAATTTTCAATAATACCATTGTGTACTCCAACCACTTCTGATTCAACTTCTCCAGAACCTGATCTTGTACAATTTCCAGATACATGCGGATGTGCATTAATCTGACTTGGCTCGCCATGTGTTGCCCAACGTGTATGACCGATTCCGCATGTTCCTATCAATACTTTTCCTTCATCTGTTTTTTCAATCAGATTGCTTAATCTTCCCTTGGCTTTAACCACCTGTGCCAGACGCTCCCCATCTCGCACAGCGATTCCCGCCGAATCGTACCCTCGGTACTCTAATTTAGACAAACCACTTAATAAAATAGGTGCTGCCTGCTGTGTCCCAGTAAAACCAACTATTCCACACATAAAAACTGTACTCTCCTTTATTTGAGAATATCTTTATCAATATTCTCCCCTTATTACATTTTTAATCTCTTTTAAAAATATCCCTTGTATATACTTTATCCTGTACATCATCCAAACAACTATCATATCTATTTGCGATAATTGCCTGACTCTGTTCTTTAAATTTATCCAGATCATTCACAACCTTGCTTCCAAAGAAAGTACTTCCATCTTCCAAAGTTGGTTCATAAATAATCACAGATGCCCCTTTAGCTTTGATTCTCTTCATAACGCCCTGTATAGAAGACTGGCGGAAATTATCTGAATTTGACTTCATAGTAAGACGGTATACACCAATTACAACCTCTTTTTCCATAGAAGCATCATATGTATTCTCATCTCCATAAGCATAATATCCAGCTTTCTGCAAAACGCGATCTGCTATAAAATCTTTTCTTGTTCTATTAGATTCAACGATAGCAGACATCATATTCTGTGGAACATCTTCGTAATTAGCCAAGAGCTGCTTAGTATCTTTTGGTAAACAATAGCCACCATATCCAAATGACGGATTGTTATAATGAGAACCGATTCTAGGATCAAGACACACTCCATTAATAATCTGCTGTGTGTTCAGTCCTTTCATTTCTGCATAAGTATCAAGCTCATTAAAATATGAAACTCTAAGAGCCAGATATGTATTAGCAAATAATTTCACTGCTTCTGCTTCTGTAAATCCCATTATCAAGGTATCAATATTTTCTTTAATTGCACCTTCCTGTAACAATCCAGCAAACGTGTTCGCAGCTTTTACAAGTCTAGCATTTTCAACATCTGTTCCCACAATAATTCTGGACGGGTACAGATTATCATATAATGCTTTTGACTCTCGTAAAAATTCTGGACTGAAGATAATATTATCACAGTGGAATTTCTCTCTAATACTTGCGGTATACCCTACCGGAATTGTAGATTTAATTACCATAATTGCATCTGGGTTATATTCAATAACCAGCTTAATCACAGCTTCTACCGCTGATGTATCAAAGAAATTTTTTTTACTGTCATAGTTCGTAGGTGCAGCAATAACTACAAAATCCGCTTCTTTATATGCAGATTCCGCATCTAATGTGGCAGTCAGATTTAACTCTTTTTCCTTTAAGTATTTTTCAATATACTCATCCTGAATCGGACTGATCCTTTTATTGATTTTCTCTACCTTTTCCGGGACAATATCAACTGCCATTACTTCATGATTTTGAGATAACAATGTGGCAATAGAAAGTCCTACATATCCTGTTCCTGCAACTGCAATCTTCATTATATCGTTTCTCTCCTTAAATTTTCTAAAATTAAATACCTAATATTTTAAAAGCTCTTTCCATATATTTATCCAAAGTACTCTTGCTGCTAACCTGATAGGCTTCAATATCTTGGCTTTTCCATCCCTTCGCTTTTGTCAGATCAGCCATATATTCATCAATCAACCTATCTGGATCAGCTACTGATTCCAGTTTTTTAGGTTCTACTTTAATTCCTTCTTCCGCTAACTCCATTCGTCTTTCAATTTCATATTCATTCTCTTTTGGAATTTTATAATCCCGCCCTAAATACATAACTGTCTGAACAAATTTCACAGTATCCAAATCTGTTTGCATCAGGAAGTCATATACTTTATCACTATATGGCTGACCAGATTTTATTCTGTCTATCACATCTACTTTTTCTTCGGATTTTCTTATTTTGGATAAATGATAAACCTCTTTTAAAATGCCTTCGTATTGCTCATATTTTTTCAATCTACTCATAACCCCTCCATTGAAATCATACTTTATATTTTCTAAACTATTTCAAAAAATGTGTCCGGTCTTTCTGGATTAAAGATTTCATTACATGTCATAACAGTCACAAGATTTTCTGTTTCACTCAAATTAATGATATTATGCGTCCAACCTGGAATCATATGTATAGCTTCAATTTTATCTCCACTTACTTCAAATTCCACCTTTTCTCCTGTATTAATATTACGTTCCTGAATCAATCCATGCCCTGCCACAACAATGAAAAGTTCCCATTTAGAATTATGCCAATGCTGCCCTTTTGTAATTCCCGGTCTGCTAATATTAATCGACACCTGACCACAATCCTGAGTATGCACTAATTCTGTAAAACTTCCACGATCATCCACATTCATTTTTAAAGCATATTTGAATTTTTCTGTTGGCAAATATGTCAAATATAAACTATATAATTTCTTTGCGAAAGAACCTTCTGGCATTTTGGGCATCATAAGTGTCGTTGGCTGTTCTTTAAATTGCTGTAATAAGTCCACGATTTCTCCCAATGTAACTTTATGTGTCACTGGAACACAGCAATATTTTCCATCTTCTTTTATAACCGTTTCCACACCATCAAATTCGCAATGCTTCTCTTTTCCTTCTATCAGATCAAACATGCCTTCTACTAAATCATCAATATACAGTAATTCCAATTCTGTATTACGATCATTTACAGTAAACTCTTCATCATTTGCCACTGCCCAACAAAAAGTTGACACTGCTGAATTATATTTCGGTCTGGAATGTCCCATCAAATTAGGAAAACGATATACAGCAACCTTAGCTCCTGTTTCATTTGCATAATCAAAAAACAATTCCTCGCCTGCCTTTTTTGAACGTCCATACTCTGAATTTCCAAAACGTCCTGCAAGTGTAGCCTGTATTGATGAAGAAAGCATAATTGTTGCTTTATTATTGTACTTCTTTAATGTATTCAGTAAATCAGAAGCAAATCCAAAATTCCCTTTCATAAAATCTTCTGGATTTTCAGGACGATTTACTCCCGCCAGATTAAATACAAAATCAGCCTTCTGACAATACTGATCTAATTCTTCTGGCGTTGAATCAAGATCATACTCATATATATCTTCTACTGAGATATTAGGTCTTGTTCTATTTTTGTTATCCCGGATATTTTTTAAATTATTAACTAAGGCAGTACCTACCATGCCTTTCGCACCTGTTACCAAAATATTCATACAACTCACATCCTTATTCCATTTGTTATAGAATCAGTGCAACATTCTACTTACACTTCTTTTCTCCAAACCATTTTATTAACAACACCTGTATAGCTCTGAATAATCTTTACAACTTTTGAACTAACATTTTCTTCAATATAATCTGGAACTGGAATACCATAATCTCCTGCTCGGTTCATTTCAACCGCAGTATCTACAGACTGTAACAATCCTTTTTCATCAATTCCTGAAAGAATAAAACATGCTTTATCCAATGCTTCCGGACGTTCTGTTGATGTACGGATGCATACAGCAGGGAATGGATGCCCAACCGATGTAAAAAAGCTGCTCTCTTCCGGTAATGTTCCAGAATCTGACACTACTGCAAATGCATTCATCTGCAGGCAGTTATAATCGTGGAATCCAAGCGGTTCATGCTGAATTACTCTCGGATCAAGTTTAAATCCAGTAGATTCAATTCTCTTTTTGCTTCTTGGATGGCATGAATATAAAATTGGCATATCATACTTCTCAGCCATCTTGTTGATTGCATTAAATAAAGATAAGAAATTCTTTTCTGTATCAATATTTTCCTCTCGATGTGCTGACAGCAAAATATATTTTCCTTTTTCCAACCCAAGTCTGCTATGAATGTCTGATGCTTCAATTTCAGCCAGATTATTATGCAATACTTCTGCCATGGGCGAACCAGTTACATAAGTACGCTCTTTCGGCAAACCACAATCCGCTAAATATCTGCGTGCGTGTTCAGAATATGCCATATTCACATCAGAAATAATATCTACAATACGTCTGTTTGTTTCTTCAGGCAGACACTCATCTTTGCAACGATTACCTGCCTCCATATGAAAAATTGGAATATGCAATCTCTTCGCCCCAATTACTGACAGACAGCTATTCGTATCTCCAAGAACCAGCACTGCATCCGGTTTAATCTCTGCCATCAGCTTATAACTTAGTGCAATAATATTTCCACAGGTTTCTCCAAGATCTGCTCCAACAGCATTCAGATATACTTCCGGATTTTCCAACTTCAAGTCCTTAAAGAACACACCATTTAAGTTATAATCGTAATTCTGTCCTGTATGTGCCAGAATCACATCAAAATACTTACGGGTTTTATTAATTACAGCAGCCAAACGGATAATCTCTGGTCTGGTTCCTACAATAATTAACAATTTTAACTTTCCATTTTCTTTCCATTTTACATTATCATATGTTCCCATTACTATTTGCACTCTCTTTCTCAGAATATTCTATCAATATACGTTATTCACACCATTATAGTAATCATGTGATGCTCGCAGATTCTTTACTTGTAGAATCTATCATAATTACTTCCGGAACTTTTTTATCTTCATCTATATCTCGATTATAACGATCAAGAAGTTTTTTTACCTTTATCGGATTTCCAACATCAACTAATACATAAATCATATTATCCGTCTGTTCAGCTTTTGCATACTCCTCCACCTGCGTGTCATATCCATGCATATACTGGCCATTAGAAGATAATTTTACTTCTATAACCGTTATATCCTGTCCTCGGCTAATTTTGAAGTCCACTGGTCCTCTGCCCTCATCAGCTTCACAGCTCAAGCTTAAATTATTTGCCCGAATATAGGCTATACCAGATAAGTGAATCACTCGCTGCACAATTTTTTCACGCTTCTGAGTTCCGGCACTTAATATGACTTCCCAGCCTCTATTATATTCTACCCAATTTTTGAAAAGATTTAAAATCTCAAGTGAAGCAGCTTTGCTGTCAATTTCCCTGCTTTTATGTTTTGACAACCATGATATTCCACTTTTCTCTATTCTCTGCCATAATTTAGCAAGAAAATAATCAATCTGTTCTTCCGGATTATATGCATCCAGTCTTTCCTCTCGATACGCTTCGATAACCTGCTTACACTTTTCTGAATCCTTAAATATTTTCTCCCGCAAATAATATTTGCGATCAGTTGCAGCCCATTGTGTCCAGTGTTCTGCTACCTCATTATTCATCATAGCACGAATTGTATTATTCTCTACAATGACTGAATCTATTTCTTCCCATGATTTTGCTACCGGCAATTTATGCAATATTTCTGTCGGAAGCAAGAGTACCTCATATCCTTTTACCGGGTTGCATAATAATCCATTATTAAACAACTTATCTGGATAATTATCTATTGTAATTCCAAGTTGTTGGTTCACTCTCTCCGTATATGCCTGTGTGTCTGGTAAAATCAATGTTGCAATCATATCACTTAAACGATCGGGTCCAACATTATCCTGAAACAATGGCAACAGTTGAAAAAATTCCGGATCTTCAATTCCAGCCTTAATTATATCATACGCTGTTTCCAATACCATTTTTGATATTTTAGGTCCAAATCCTGATCCGGGTGCTTTTTCTCCAAAACCCAGACAAATGCCATTTACTTCTGAAAATTTGAATATATCAAATGCAGCCCGAAAATATGTATCTTTTAAACTTTTCTGTTCCGCACGATCCAACAATTTTATGATTTTCCTAAAAAAATCATTGATTCTATCATAAGAGCCTTCAAATTCTGGAGTAGTTGTTTCTTTCAATCTCTGGATATTAATGAAAAAAGCATTATCCTTATCCAAAATAGGATCAAATACACCTATATTCTCCAATGATTCTCCTATTTTCAAATAATCCGATAACAGCATGTTTCAAAACACCTCATCTCTGCCACAGCATGTCCCAGCCTTTATTAAAGTATTTTAATCTAAACTCATCACAGGCAGTTTTGTACTGGCTCATTATAATTACCGCATCACTATATGTGCTTCTTCCTTTTCCATTCGCCTGTCCATCATCAGCTTCCTGTAATAAATCCAAATACTGTGTAGAATCTTCTGATGCCATTATCTGTTTCAGAGGAGAAAGCACACGATTGACTCGACTCGTCTTAAATGCATTCGTTAAAGCATCTGGTTGTTTTTTTGCCAGTGATGAAAATTCCGCATATAAACCACCCAATAATTTTGCAAGTAAATTAAACTGTTCCTCGTCTGTAGCTTCCATATCTTCCTTTTCATCAAGTGCTTTAACAATTACATCTACATCATCTCTTATTCGACTTGCTAATGTTGCACATTTCGGTATTCCCGGAGTTTTTTGCAGTTCATAAACATGTCCCTTCTCCAACAGTTCCAGATTATCATATATGCGTTCTACATTAACATCAAAATTTGAATTTTCGCTCATCATGCACTCCCCCTTCCGTTATATGTATTTATTACTATTCCATCTTTGCAAGTTCAGCCTGAATATATGCCAAAGAAGCAATCTTTTCTTTTGTTTCTTCCAAATTTAATCTCTTTGTATTATTAGAATTAAACTCTGTCAGAGTATTTCTCTTTTCGTCACCGTCTTTGAAATATTTATCATAATTCAAGCCTCTGTTATCTGCCGGAACACGATAGAAATTCCCCATATCAACAGCTTTCGCACATTCTTCATTTGTAAGAAGTGTTTCATACATCTTCTCTCCATGACGAATACCAATTACCTTAATATCCTCTTTCTTGCCACCAAACAGCTCGCACACTGCTTCAGCCTGTGTCTGAATTGTACAAGCTGGAGCTTTCTGAATCAGAAGATCTCCATTCTCGCCATGCTCAAATGCAAATAATACAAGATCAACAGCTTCCTCCAAGCTCATAATAAAACGTGTCATAGATGGCTCTGTCAGCGTAATAAGATTTCCCTGCTTAATCTGATCAATCCAAAGTGGAATAACTGATCCACGACTGCACATAACATTTCCATAACGAGTACAACAAATCTTTGTTTTTCCAGACATTCTGGATTTTGCAACCGCAACTTTTTCCTCGATTGCTTTTGTAATTCCCATTGCATTAATTGGATAAGCTGCCTTATCTGTTGATAAGCAAATAACAGACTCTACCCCCTCCTCAATCGCTGCCGTAAGCACATTCTCTGTTCCAATAACATTTGTACGAACTGCCTCCATCGGGAAGAACTCACATGATGGCACCTGTTTTAAAGCCGCTGCATGAAAGATGTAATCTACTCCTGGCATTGCTGCTCTTACGGACTGTAAATCACGAACATCTCCAATATAAAACTTGATTTTATCTGCTACTTCCGGCATTCTCGCCTGAAAATCGTGTCGCATATCATCCTGCTTCTTTTCATCTCGTGAAAAAATGCGAATTTCACCAATATCTGTTTTAAGGAAACGATTCAAAACTGCATTTCCAAATGAACCCGTTCCACCAGTTATCATTAATGTTTTTCCTTTAAATAAACTCATTTTTTTCTCCTTTTATTTTATATTTTATTTTTTCTTAATAACCAAACCCACAATTTTATTTTTTGTTACTTTCCAATAAATTAAACAAATTACTGCATATGTAATTATTCCTGCCAAAACTTCAAAGAAAAGAGCAACAATGCCCCCATTAAAGCACAGAGCCACTACTCTTACAATTGTAAACATAATAACTCCGAATACCACATATATCATGGACTTAAAAATTGTAGTTAAACATGAAATATATTTATTCATTTTTATATATTGCCAAACACAACTCACCAATTCTGCCACTAATGTACCAATAACTGCTCCTAATGCCCCTAATCTTGATATTAAAAACCAATTCGCCACAAAATTGACGCCTGCACCACAAAATACAGACTCTATAAATATTTTTTCTTTATGATTTGGTATTAAATATTGCATTCGAGCAATTTCTGAAAGACCTTTTATTACAAGGACCGGGGATAGAGCAATAATTAATCTGATACATTCATCATAACCCTTTCCGAAAAAGAACGGTGTAAACTCTTTTGAAATTGCAGAAATTCCACATGCCATTGCTACAGCAACTACAATAATTAATTCAATAGAAAGTAAAAAAAGTTTTCTTGCTTCCTCTAATTTTCCTTCTTTATTTAAAGAAGTCATCCTCGGTAACATAACAGTCCCAACGCCTGTTAATATACCTATCGGAATATTAATAATTTTATCAGCATTATAGTAATAACCTACTTGTTTGTAAGTGCTTAATAATCCCAACATTGTTTTATCCATAATATGATAAACCGACATTGCCATCAATGGAACAAACAAAACTAAATTAGGTTTTATATGGCTGATAATTTCAAACCGTGAAATATTTTTAATAGCCTTTAAGTCTATCTCTTTTGACGCAAAAAGCCAGAGTATTGCATTGCTAAGAAATGCACTACCAGACATAATTAATGTGTATATCCAAAGATCACTTGGCTTTCTTACTAACATTAAAATTAGTACTACAGAACAAATTCGAATAACCATATTTCTTGACACAGTTATCTTAAATTTCTCTACCCCAAAAAATAGCCAGTTAATATCAACCAAAGATCCCAATAAATAAAAGATTTGTAGAAAAGCTATATATATTTTTTGTGAACATATACATGTTAAGTAAAACATATACACGCTTATTGAAACTATTGTACAACACAATTGAAGTATATATATATTCCAAAATGTCTTACTTCTTTTTTTTCTATCACTCCCACAATCTGCAATGGTTCTTGTTCCATAATTAACAACCCCCAGCATTGCAAACAATGTAAAATAATTAACAATGGATTGTGTATACGAAAAAACGCCTTGTTTTTCAGCTCCTAATACTCGCGCTAAATACGGTGATGTAATTAGCGGAATACATGTATTTAATATTTGATATATTGTCTGATATCCTAAATTTTTCTTAAGTTTACTCATTTGAACTTCCTTTTACTTTTATTAAACATATTTTTCTATACCACGCGCAAACAATATGCCATACATTAACCACATATAATAGCATTTAACACCTGGTCCTATAGGAGCTAATCCCTCAAATATGCTATTTATTCCATAACCTATACATACAATGACAAGTATCGAAGAATAAACGTTTGTTCTGTCAAATTTTAAACTTTTTATAATCGGTAAATATGCTATTCCAATTATAATGCTTCCTGTAATAATGCCAAATTGTAATATACATGATAAAGGGAAACATTCAAAATACAAGGAACCTATTCCAGTCAACCAATGTCCTTCTATTAAAGCTGGAAATTCTGATACAATAGAAACTCTTCCAGATGTTAGTGAATCCAAACTTGAAGCGTTTCTTCCTGCAAACATTATATTCCCCACAAACATATCAAATAAATTTTCATTCATAAGTAAAACTAATGTGCCAATTAGCACCACTACCGTTAATAAATATTTTATTTTACGATTAAATTGTTTTCCTAAAATAATGTAAAGCAAGCATATTGCAAATCCAACAATCGTAGCTCTTGATTTTAAAAGCATCAGCAAAATTACTTCAAAAAATATGACTACTATTTTTAGCAAATTGAAAATCCTAAATTTATCAAAATGGATAAACATAAGTATAACAATAGCAGTAAATATAATTTGCGATATTGAATTTTTTGATGCGTACGCATATTGACGTGACGTAATATCAAATCCAGCAGCAAAATATTCCACATATATAGAAACAGCTACCATTGTTGCTGATATTACATATGACATAGAAACAATTTTTAAATCTTTATCCGAAAACTGATCTCCTACAAAAGTTCCTAGGCAATAAATAAAAAGCGACAAAATCAAGCTTTGTAATACCGAGGAATTGAAATATGAATTATTCGTCACAATAGATGACAATAATATTAATACGAATACACTACATATGGCAAAAAATATCTTAAATGTACTATAGAACACTTTAATCTTTTTTTTAAGAAAAATGTACAATAGTAACATAATCCACATTGGCATATTCAATTTTTGAGTCATCCCGGCGGAAACAAAAAATGGAAGCTGAGAAATATTCGAAAGAAAACACGCAAGAGCAACCAGAAGCATAAAACCTCTATTTTTTTTCTCATCTACTATTTCAGATTGATTATTTACCATTTCTTTTATGTCCTTCCAACTTTAATATTACCAATTAAATACATCATTCAAATATTTTTCTGCAACCTTATAATCTGAATATTCTTCAACGGTCTTATATCCCTGTTCCACAATTTTCTTTAGTGTATCGTAATCATTTCTCGTAATGTTTTCTATGATTTGCCTTAATTCTCCGTCATCTGCCTCATGACAAAGGAACCCGTTATCCGTATTTATAATAATACCATCTACACCACCATTTTTAGACGCAATAGTCAAACAACTAGCAGCCATAGCTTCAAGGTACACCAAACCAAATATTTCATTCGTACTAATCATTACAAAGACATGTGTATCTTCAAGTATTTGCATAACTTTGTCTCTTGAAACACGACCCCAGAAATGAATTTTATCTGCACAATTAAGTTTTTGTGCTAATTCTTCCAGTTCTGTGCGAGAAGCGCCCTCTCCCACAATGTTGAATTCCCATCTTATATCTTTAATTTCTGATAATGCTTTTATTGTAGCATCTATATTTTTATAAGAAACAAGTCGTCCAACATAAGTTATTTTCCACGTTTCAATGTCTCTATACTTTTCTGTATTAAGTCTATAATTCTTTAAATACTCATCTGGCACACCTGAATTACATACAAATGGTAATTTTTCTAATTGAAGTATTTCTTTAATTTGCTTTGCCTGCGATAGAGATCTTGCACCTAACGAATCTATATTTTTCAAATACTTTTCAGCATTAAACTTTGGTGAATCAATATATCCCGTCCCATGTAAAACTACTGCTGTTTTACAATGGTATATTGTCTTTAATTCCGAAATTATCTCCATTTGCGGACTTGCCCAATGCCCAGTTATTACATCTGGTTCAAATTTTTCCTTTTTCAGAGTAGCTATAATTTTGTTCACCTGTCTTTTTATAACACTATCGCCAGGTTGTGAATGAGGAATAAACTTTTTTATTGGAAATCGAAATACTTTTACTCCATTATCCTGATATTCCTTTTCTTTAACTGCATTAAAATCAGAAATCGCAAATCCCATTCTTGCTGCTAAAGATTTTTTTATTTTCTCTGGAATTTCATGAATTACTCTAGGATAACAATGTGAATTATGGATAACAAGGACCTCATGCCCCTGTTTCTTCCACTCTTTCACAAACGAATTCACAATATTAGTAGATGTATCCTTGTTACCCAAAGATTCATCTTTATACACTGAGGTTAGCATTAGTATTCTCATCTTATTTCTCCTTGATTATTTCAATGAATTTCTGTGGATTGTCAAACAAATGAGAATACTTTTCTATTTTTTCATCGCTCCATTCCCACCAAGCTGTTTGCAATAACTCTTTCCTTGTTTCTTCATCAAACCTATTTCTAATTTTTTTTGCAGGATTACCAGCCCATATTTCATATGGTGGAATATCGTGTGTGACAACGCTCCCTGTTCCCACAACTGCTCCCACTCCTACTGTTACTCCTGATAAAACGGTTACTCCTGCGCCAATCCACACATCCGAGCTAATTACTATTTTTTTATCAGAAATATCATCAAATTTTGCAAAATTTTTGTTCAAAATATTCTTTCCCTTATGAAAAACCGGAGACGACGAAACTCTTTCTATTGGATGCATTGCACCGCCTAATCGACAATTATCTGCTATTGAAACAAAAGAGCCTATATCGCAATTTAAAATAAAGCAATCATGCCCACAATATGAGTATCTATTTATACTTGAATTGTTCATTTGAGTACCTGAACAAATCTTCGCATTTTTATTTACTTGGCAATTTGTTAAAGCTGCCGGATTAAAAATAGTTCTAATTCCTTTAGCAACTATACGTTTTAAATCCATTATTTTTCTCCAAAACCAACTATAATTTTTCTAAAAATGTTTCATTATTATGTCGTATCCATTCCTTGTCGAATAATACTTATTTAAATAATTCCACTCTTTTTCAGCTACACTTTGTATTTGCATAATTTTATTCACACACTCAACAAATCCATTTACATCATTACTTTCACACCAGCTTCCAAATCCAGCCTCTTCTATAATTTTTCCTATATCTGTATTCGGATCTGTACATGCTAAAACTGGAATTTTGGCTTGCATGTAGCTTAATACTCGACTTGGAAAATTAGGAATAGTAAAGCGATGATCCAAAAAAATCATTCCTACATCGCAAGCGCCTACCATAGTATCATAATCTTCTTGTGGCAGTCTTTTCATCAATCTGATATTATTCTGATTGCTACTTTTTACAAATTCCTCAATTTTTCCATATTCAGTTCCATCTCCTACAATAAGGAAATAATTATCTTTACTGTTTTCTTGGCTATGTAAACACTCTATCAAAAAATCTATTCCTTGTGGTTTTCCTAAATTACCACCATATACAAACACCCTTTTTTCCAAAGGAATATCATATTTTTTTCTAATGCTTCTGCGGTCTTCTGCGTTTATAGATTTATCCACTACTTCAATACAATTTGGACATACTTCCACTCTATAATTATCAATTTCTGGGTTGTTTTGTTTTACATATTCTACGTTTGCCGGACTCATACAGCCAATATAGTCTGATAAGCCATAAAGCTTTTTTTCTTTGTTACGGAAAAATTTATACAAATGTCCCTTAATACCAGATTTACTCATCATACCTATATCTACTGCATTCTGAGGAAAAATGTCTTTAAGCAAAAGATATGTTTTTGCATTATCTCTACGCTTTACATATTCTATTGCATTGCAAAACGTAATCGGAGGTGTCGAATACATAACAAGATCAAATTTAACATTTGAATAATATTTTTTTATTGCTTTAATAAAAATTGGCTCTATTGACAACTGGGCAAGACCTTTTTCTATTAAACTTACCATTCCTGTTACATTTCCGGTTCTCACATGAAGCATATGAATTCCATTTTTTTCTTCATACGCTGTCTGAAGTCCTGTTCTTTTTTCATATGGACTAATTGTATATACAGAATGTCCAGCATCACGAAAATATCGTAATAAATCGCAATATATTGTATGTTCTTCAATATTATCCATTTTTCCTATTGTCATAAATAAAACATTCATTTATATTACACCTCAAAATTCTTTATACATATTTCATTGTACTTCATCATATAAATGTCTGATTTGTATGTTCCAATAGCTGGCTTGTTACTATTTCCTTCAAGATTGTTTTCTATCAATTTCATATGGTCACATCCACACTCATATGCATGAGGATATCCACCGCCAAAACGAGGATTAACTTCTGATATATAATACTCTCCATCAATATCAAAAATATCAATATCAATTTGACCTCTGTATCCAGCTTTTGAAACAAATTTCTTTATAAGATCAAATAACTTATCATCCTTAAAAGAAACAGCTTTATCTGTTTCCCCTGCCCTCATTTTTAATTTTTTCTTTGTAAAGATAGAAACAATTTCTCCAGAAACCATATCAATATATACATCTGCACCTATTTCTTGCCCATTAAGAAATTCTTGAATCATAAGTCCCTCATTATGTGCAAATAACAATTCTACTGTCTCTTTATCATAAACTTTTGAAATAGCAATACTTGCGCTACCTCTTGCTGGTTTCACAAATACTGGATATGTTATTGTTTTATTATTAATATCTTTATAGAACTCTTCCTTATCCATATAAGATTTTGCACAATTGTATCCATTTTTGTTAAGCCACAAATACATCTGATATTTGTCTAACGACATTTCACACAGTTCGTATGAAGAACCGATTACTTTTACACCGATATCTTCAAATTTTTTTTCATTCTGCGCAAGCAACGATAATTCTGGATCTATTAATGATAAAACACCATTGATGTTTTCTTTTTTACATATATCCAAAATAATGTCCATATATTCCGGATCTGTCATTTTAGGAACAATATAATACTTATCTGCTTCATATATTGCAGGTGCCACTTTACTCATATCAGTTGCAACAACTTTCCCATTCCCCGAAAGCGTTTTTACAAAGTATTCAACTATTTTGTTTCTGGTTCCTGCACTTAAAATCAATATATTCATAATGTGTTACTCCCTTAATTACTTATTACTATTTTCATTCTTTAACTTTTCCGCACGAATTTCCGCCATATTACCTTCTGTTTTATTCGTATCGGTTGCAATATTGCTATGTGATAAAAATTTTTTTACCGTTTGAAATATAATTTTCACATCTCCTAAAAACGTGATTTTTTCAGTGTACTGAACATCCAACTCAAATCGTTTATCCCAGTCTAAATAATTTCTTCCATTGACTTGAGCTAAGCCAGATAAGCCAGGTCGTACATCATGTCTATGTCGTTCTCGTTCTGTATACCAAGGAAGATAAGATGGCAGCAACGGTCTTGGTCCTAAGATGCTCATATCGCCTTTGGCTATATTAAATGCTTCTGGCAATTCGTCTAAGCTAGTTGCTCTAAGTATTTTCCCAAATTGGGTAAGCCTTTCACTATCCGGCAATAAATTTCCGCTTTCATCTTTTTCATCTGTCATTGTTCTAAACTTATATAATTTAAATATTTTCTCATCTTTTCCCGGTCTATCTTGTGTAAAAATCACTGGAGAACCCAATTTCACTCTAACCAATATTGCAATTATCAGATAGAGCCATGAAAAAACTATTATTGCGATTAAACTACATATCAAATCTAATGGTCTTTTTATATATTTTTCATATGGTCCATATGGCTTATGCTTTATTTTTTCCATTATAAATTCCTCTATTTTACTCGAAGCAACTCTTAATTACTTCAATAATTCTATTCTGCTGTTCTGCTGTCATTTTATTGTCACTTGGCAGACATAATCCTCTTGTAAAAATATCCATACCTGCATCAGCTACTCCACCTGAAATATACGCATTTGATCTGGCACGTCCATTTCCATCTCTGACAACAAATGGATTCAAACGATAAATTGGCTGCATATGCATTGGCTTCCAAATTGGTCTTCCTTCTGCATTAATAGATGCAATCGCTTCTAAAATCTCTGTCGGACAGGACTTTCCTGTTTCTTTCACATAACATACATCCTGCTCGCCACGAACCTGCTTACACATTGCATCTTTATCAATAATCAGACAAGACAACCAGTAATTTGGTTCAGAGTTTTCCAGATCCATTGGATTCATAGATACTGGCAGCCCTTTTAATCCTTCTTTATATCGCTCATAAATTGCTTTCTTCTGTGCAATATGTTCTTTCAGGTAAGGAAACTGTCCACGAACAACACCAGCAACCACATTACTCATACGATAGTTATATCCCAGTTCTTCATGCTGATACCATGCTGCATTTTCTCTTGCCTGAGTAGACCACTTACGCACTTTGTTTGCTGCTTCTTCATCATCAGTCAGGAAGCATCCACCTGAGCTTCCTGTAATGATTTTATTTCCATTAAAAGAAATCGTATTGTATTTTCCAAATGTTCCCGTCTGAACACCTTTATATGTAGCTCCCATAGATTCAGCAGCGTCTTCAACAAGAATTGCTCCATGTTTTTTTATGATAGAGTTCAACTCATCAATCTTTCCCGGTGTACCATAAAGATGAGCTATTACTACTACTTTTGTATCTGGATAAATTTCAAAAGCCTTTTCCAAAGCTACCGGATCCATATTCCATGTATCGTATTCTGTGTCAATGAATACCGGTTCCCCACCTTCATACACAATCGGATTAACAGTCGCATCAAATGTCATATCAGAACAAAACACTTTTTTTCCTTCTAATGCGCCATGCCCTACTTTCGGCATTCCGTATGCTTCGATACCAGCTAATTTCATTGATAAATGTAAAGATGCTGTTCCGGCAGACAATGCAACCGCATGTTTACAGCCAATGTATTCACAGGCAAGTCTTTCAACTTCATTGATATTTTTTCCAACTGTTGACATCCAGTTTGTTTCATATGCTTCCTTTACATATTCAATCTCCGGACCATGCATAGTCGGACTGCTTAACCAAACCTTTGATTCAAATTTTTCAAAATTATTGTTCTCTTTAAACATATGTATTTACCTCTTTTATATCGTTCTATGTTGTAGCTATTCTTTATGCAATCTCTTTATTTACCTCTTCCGGTGTCTTAAATGTTGGTACAACACTTCGGAGAGCTTCTTTTGCGATCAGATCATCACCCGTATCGCAGGCATTTCTAAGAGTCTGGATTTTTTTATTTATTTCTTCCTCACTTACTGGTGTATCCCTTTCTATGAAGATCATACTGTTGTCTGTCTTATCCAATTCTTCTGTCTTAACTAACAATTCCTCGTATAACTTTTCTCCCGGTCTTAATCCTGTTTCAATAATTTCAATTCCCTGAACACCAGATAAACGGATCATATTTTCTGCCAGATCCATAATCTTAACCGGCTGTCCCATATCCAGAACAAATAATTCTCCGTTGTTTGCAAGCGCCCCACTCTGAAGAACAAGCTGTGAAGCCTCTGGAATTGTCATAAAGTATCTGATAATTCTCTTATCTGTAACAGTAACCGGACCACCATTCGCAATCTGACGCTTAAACAACGGAATAACCGATCCTGCACTACCCAGTACATTTCCAAATCGTGTAGCACTGTATTTTACTTTTCCATGTGTGCTTGCACTCTGCACGATCATTTCACACATTCTCTTTGTCGCACCCATAACGTTGGTTGGATTGACTGCTTTATCTGTGGATACCATCATAAAGCGTTCTGCTCCATATTCTTCACAAAGTTCTACCAGATTCTGTGTACCAAACACATTGTTATAAATAGCTTCTACACAGTTATGCTCCATCAACGGAACATGCTTGTGAGCTGCTGCATTAATAATGATCTGCGGATGGTATTTTTCAAATACTCTTTCAAGTGCTTTTCTATGAGTAATAGAGCAAATTTCAATCTGCAAATCTAATCTATTCCCATACGCTATTTTCAATTCCTGCTGAACGTCATAAGCACCATTCTCATAAATATCAAGGATAATAATTTTCTTCGGCTGCATCTTTGACAACTGTCTGCACAACTCAGAACCAATAGAACCACCGCCACCAGTGATCAGCACAATTTTGTCCTTGTAATATGCATTTGTTCTTTCATCAGAAACTACCAGTGGTTTTCTGAATAAAAGTTCCTCAATATCAAATTCTCTAAGATGTCTTTTTCCTCCTGCAGCATACACAGTCGGGTAATCATATACTTTCAATTTATATCCAGCATCTTTGTAATAATCATAAAGTGCCTTCTTTTTCTTAGCGTCCATTGATGGGATTGCAAAAATAATTTCCTGTACCTCAAATTCTCCCAAACGCTTAAATGTTGCTTCATCTTCCGACCATACAGGAATGCCATGTATATCTCGTCCAACTTTTTCTTTATTAATATCAATGAAGCATCTCGGAATATATGCTGCTTCAGCATTATTTAATAATTCTTCTGCCAGACTTACACCAACTCGTCCAGCACCGATAATTGCAACTTTAATCTTCTGTACTTCCTTTTCACTTCCTGCTTCAATTCCAGAAAATATATGCAATAAAACAGAAAGAAACCTTCCTCTCATAGTTTCCTGATTTCCACATTTGTATGCATAGCGGTACATCATGCGGAGTGCCAAGGCTCCTAAGAGATTCAAACTAACCAATGAAATTAATCTAGCAAATGTAATTTTTTGAACTGGAAGCAGGAGTTCCAAACCCAGATACACTATAAAAGCGATAGAATCAGTAAACAACAAGCGGATATAACACTAAATTCCACCATATCTCCATACTTGTCCATAAATTTTACCCAAAAGACGTGCTACGAAAATACACAGGACAGATAAGCCTACTTGCTGAAAAATACCAACAGGTGATAATTTATCCATTCCATCATATAATACAAAAAGGATTAATGCAACTATTGCATATACGATCAAATCATATCCAACAAGCATCCAACGTATATTTGGTGTACTTTCTTGCTTAGTACAATTTATCTCCATATTTTTTTCATTCGTTTTACTATTCATCGCTTACCCCCCCCCACACACACAAATTGAGGAGGTTCATCCTTCCTATAATTTTTGATCCTTATCATTCCTTTGTTAATGATGTAAACAGAACACTTCCTTGTTCTGTGCTTGTGTTCATTGCAACCATACTTGTCGATTTCACAATTGTTCCTGATTTTAATGTACAACTATCTCCAATAAAACAATATGGCTCTACCACCACATTGGCACCAATGACCGTTGCCTGCCCAATAGTACTTCCACAACCGACAACAGCTCTTGGTTCAACAATACAACCTGGCAATAGATCAGCTGATGGAGAAATAGTAGAATCCATATGAAATAAAACTGGAATATTGTAAAGTGCCTCCAATTTCTTGTTCCACTCAAGTCTTTCTACTCCATCGTCACATGCAGCTATTGCACAGTTATACTCTGGATAAAAACTTTCTACATCCTCCAGTTTTCCAATAGCTCCTTCTCTTTCATTATCTACAAAAGCGATTTTCTCAAAACATCCCATTGACTCTGCTATATCTCTTTTACATAATCTCCATATCTTTTAGAGGCTACAATTAATAATTTTCTTCCCATTTTCAACACACTCCTCATAATTATTTGTTTTTATTAGGTAAGTTCTTTAACACGACGACCAGCCTGTGAATGTTCTTATTAAAAAGATCATTCGCAGGCTAGGTCAAACCTCCTTATCATAATTTTTCAGCTTATAGTGTGGGTCAAAATAAGCATCCAAGAAACCATTCTTTTATATTTGTTCCCCCGCTCAATCGACACAACACAAAGAAAAATTATCATAACAAAATTCGACTAAGCCAGCGAAACCCCTGTAAAATCAAGGTTTTTCTTGGTTGTTCCTATTATACCGCTATCTCCGACTAATACATCAAATATCTGTGGCAATTCATCCAACCGATATTTTCTCAAAAATGCACCTGTAGGTGTAATTCGACTATCTCCTGATACTGTTACAGCTGAGCCGATCTGATCAGCATTTTCTATCATTGTGCGAAATTTGTGTATTCTAAATTTCTTTCCATAAGTCGTTACACGTTCCTGGCGATAAAAAACACCTCCCGGTGATTCTTTCGCAATTTTAATACTAATAACCAACATCGGTATTGCAGTCACAATAAGCACAACAACTCCAGCAACTATATCAAACAGTCTCTTCATCTTAAGACTAAATTTCTTTTTAGCAAGAATATCATAATATCCCCTTACTTCTTCGCATTGCATGAACCTCGGAAGCTCTTCCCATTTTTTCATCTTTCTATTCCTCAATTCTACGGTGAAATCTTCCCCCGCTATTTTTACATATATTCTTTCACAACTTCCTCAAACACATCGATGACATACTCAACATCCCTATCACTTAAACATGTATGAAGTGGAAGCGTTATTAGATTTTTATAATATGCATAAGCATTCGGGAAGTCTTTAATATCCCATCCCATTTCTTTGTAAGCAGTCATCATCGGAAGCGGCTTATAATGGACATTTGTGTTCACGCCTCGTTCTGCCAATTTGATAATGATTTCCCTCCGGATTTCATCAGTAATTCCCGATATTCTCGCGAGATACAGATGATTTGAACTTTGAAAATCTTTACCACTGTGTATTAGATGCTTTACGCCAAGTTCATCGCACATTTCATCATATCTTGTCACAATTTCAGCTCGTCTTTTAAGCATTTCAGGGTATCTGTCCAATTGTTTTAATCCAATAGCCGCCATAATGTCTGTCATATTGCATTTATACCAAGGTCCGATAACATCATACTCCCACACACCAAACTGAGTCTTAGCGAGGGCATCTTTGCTCTGACCATGAAGAGAATATAACTGGAACTGCTTATAAATTTCTTCGTTATCAATTCCATTAACGTCTCTCCATGTACTGGCTCCGCCTTCAGCTGTGGTAAAATTCTTAACAGCATGGAAGCTAAAAGATGTAAAATCAGCAATTTCACCAGCCATCTTTCCATTCCTGCTTGCACCTAACGCATGAGCACAATCAGCAAATACAAATACACGATCAACAGCCTGCTGAATTCTAGCTCCAAGGCTATTTCCTTCTTTAGCTTTGAATAACTCTTTCTTACTTTCTACAGCAGCATACAATTTATCGTAATCACAAATAATGCCGCCAAGGTCAACTGCTACAACTGCTTTTGTTCTTTCAGTAATCGCCTCTGCAACTTTGTCATAATCCATTTCGCAGTTATCTTTTTGGCTATCTACAAAAATTACTTTTGCTCCACAGTGAATCGCAGCAGATGCCGTGGCAGTATATGTATAGGCAGGAACAATTACTTCATCTCCTTCTCCTATACCACAAATTCTAAAATTAAGTTCTTCAGCTGCAGTTGCAGAATTTAGACATACTACTTTTGAAGTATGACAATACTCCGCAAGTCTACGTTCTAATTCCTTTGTTCTTGGTCCAGTAGTAATCCAACCCGAGCGAAGCGCCTCAGAAACTTCAGCAATCTCTAGTTCACTTATATCTGGAGGGCTAAAAGGTATATTTCTTTTTATTATTTCATTTTTTGTATTAAAATTTGTCATATCTAAACATCCTCTACTTTTTATGCCGGGTGATAAATTGTAACAACCTTCTGTAATCCAATTATAATATCATCCTTTTATCAATTAACATCTTATGCCTCATGATAAGTTGTTACCACTTCCGCAACCATTTCGCGGATATTTTCCACATTTTTATAGGCTGCTTCCATCAAGGCGTCTAATTTATCCAGAAATTCCTCAATATTAAAAGGAATCGGACAGCCAATATGGATCAGATCATTTTGCGTTCGCTTCAAGCCTTCTTCCGCCATCAGTTTTTCTTCATACAGTTTTTCTCCAGGACGGAGCCCTGTATATTTTATCTGAATATCCACGTCCGCTTTATGGCCGGACAGACGAATCAGGTTACGAGCCAGGGTATCAATCTTCACCGGTTCCCCCATATCCAGAACAAAGATCTCTCCTCCATGGGCGTATGTTCCGGCCTGCAGCACCAGACTGACTGCCTCTGGAATCGTCATAAAATAACGGATAATATCCGGATGCGTAACGGTCACCGGACCGCCATTGGCAATCTGCTTTTTAAACAGAGGAATGACCGAGCCGTTGCTGCCAAGAACATTTCCAAAACGAACCGCTACAAATTCTGTTTTCGTCCCCTGCAGTTCTTCTATTCTTTCTTCTTCCGTTAACAATTCATTGGTCCAATGCGTAAATAACTGAGGGATTTCTTCCACTTTTCCCTCTTTAACCTTATGATCAAAGGCCTGAATAATCATCTCACAGAGACGTTTGGACGCTCCCATGATGTTCGTCGGATTTACCGCTTTATCTGTGCTGATCAATACAAATTTCTGACAACCGTGAGCCAGAGCGGCATAGGCCGTTTTATATGTACCAATGGCATTATTTTTCACTGCCTCACATGGACTATCTTCCATCAGAGGCACATGCTTATGCGCTGCTGCATGGTAAACAATATCCGGTTTATAATCCCCAAAAATTTTAAAAATCATACGGCTGTCCCGAACGGAGCCGATACGAACTTCCAGATTCAGCGACGGATATTTTCTTTTTAATTCCAGTTGAATATCATAGGCATTATTTTCATAAATATCGAAAATAATCAGTTGCTTCGGTTCATGAGCGGCGATCTGCCGGCACAGCTCCGAACCAATAGAACCGCCTCCACCGGTAACCAGAATTACTTTTCCTTTTATATATTGAAAGATTTCCTCCATATTCACTTTGATCGGATCTCTGCCCAGTAAGTCCTCCACGGACACTTCCTTCATCTTGCTGACTGAAACCTCCCCGGTGTACAATTGATACATTCCCGGCAGATTCATCAGATCGCAGGATGTCTCATTACAAATCTCAAGAATCTCTCTTATCCTCCGCCTTTGCGCTTGGTATGGCCACATAAATTTTTTCTATCTCATATTTTTTACAGGCCTCTTTAATCTCATGACGTCCTCCAACCACAGGAATGCCGTCAATATAACGTCCCTGCTTGTTGGGATCATCATCGATCAGGCAGCATACTTTTTCACTGGTCTCTTTGGACTGCTTAATATCTCTTAATATCATACGTCCGGAAGCTCCGGCTCCAATAACCATGATTTTTTTTCAACTTGCCGGTCTTTTCCTCCCGTCTGCCCCGTAACAACAGGACAAAGCGGTATAAAAACCGTACGCCCAGAGTAAATAAAAACTGGAACACAAATCCGATGATATAATAGGATACCGACATTCTCCATCCCAGAATGCTCATCCCGACAATGTAGACTATAATCGTAAAGATTGATGCTATGGAAACACGAAGTAATTCATTATAACTGGCAAAACGCCAGATACTTTTATAAAGCCGCGTGCGCCAGAACACAAGAATACATATTGCCGCATATATCATAATCGACCGAATAAAAAGTAGTCATCGGGGATTAATGTATAATGACAATCAAATCTTAACCACAATGCCAGAAAATACGCAAAAATGACTGCCATGACATCGTATAACATCAGGCCAGCCATTATTACATAAGAATGTTTCCTATGTGTTTTTGAAGATTTTCCCCTCGCAGCTTTATGGAATTTTTCTTCCATGCTGACATTTTTCTTCATTTTTCCCTCTCCTCTGTTATTTATCATACTTTTTCCTCTTTCTATATGAGTTTTTCTCATAATATTATAACAAAAACTCAATATTAATCAATTGCAGAAAATGTCACTTTTTTTGTTATATATGCCTCTTTTTTTATATAATATTCTAATTTTCGCCGTAGATGCAAAAAAAGGCTTTCTGATATGATACTTTATATCAGAAAACCTTTTTATATGACATTCTCAATGATTAAATTATTCTTCCGTTATTCCTTCCATCGTTATTTTTTATCGAATAGCCACGGATTTTACCGTGTATCCGTATTTAGATGTTTTATTTTTCTTCAAACGAAGAATCGTCTGGCCAATGGTCTGGTTCCCTTTTTCGCCGTAGACACCAATGCGATTTCTGAGAACAACCTGATAACTATTCTTATTTAATCTATCCACTTTCGCCACCTTGCAGGAAACAACGGTGTCGCCAAACTCTCCGCCACAGTACATATATGGCTCATCCACATATTTTTTATCGGCCGTGCACACCAACATCTTACCGGCCTGTGCTTTCCTGATACTGTTCATGGTGGCTGTTTTGCCAAAGAGATCTTTGCTTTCTTTTTTCAACTCTTTAGCCGTAAAACCAAAATCATCCTGAGCGTAAAAACGGGAAAAAGCAGCAATGGACAGGCGACTGTCATTGTCAAGAGAAAGATCCATCTGTCCGGACGCATTCTGAGCACTGAGACGAACGGCTGTCGTGTATGCGGACATAATGTCGCAGACCTCTTTCATCCCTCTGTCCATGGATACCCCTTTTGCCATTACATTGGCCGGTATCATCATAAGTGTGAATAATGCAACAGATAATAAAGTCATAATTTTTTTCTTCATCTGAATCATCCTCCTGTCCATGACGTCTGTCTATGTTCTCAATTATAGAAGATAACACCGAAAATGACCATAACAGAACTATTATGTTTCATTACACGAGGGATAACAATTCATCACAGAGATATTTCTATATGTTATAAAAGTATGACAATATAAAAATAATCTTTAGTGCTTTACGGGATAAAGATTATAAACATATGATTGAAAAATTGTTACAATTAACTAAAGATATAACTATTTGTGAATTTGAACATGTT